>Ga0123342_1001301_pt1 | contig 41896 bp, 25 predicted proteins | sample Turbeawhitnodule_FD_89960 | JGI IMG/M metagenome (GOLD analysis project Ga0123342, IMG submission 89960) | Root nodule microbial communities of legume samples collected from Mexico - Turtle bean Mexico white nodule | ecosystem: Host-associated > Plants > Roots > Nodule | place: Mexico: Nepantla...
TGTCTAGAATCTTATCAAGCATTGATACAAAAAATTATACATATTCCCCCCCCCCCCCAAAAAAATAAAATAACCCAAATTTTTTTAAAATATTACTATAAATTAGAAATTTTTATTTTTATAATAAAAAAAAATTCCACAATAAAATATTATTTTTAAAAAATTTGGTGTTTTTAAATTTTTTGGGGGGGGGGGGGGAATATGTATAATTTTTTGTATCAATGCTTGATAAGATTCTAGACAGTTTAATTTAAGTTTTTGGTGCTAAGTTCAAATTTACTGCCATGAAGTTGTGGGCTTATTGTTAATTTTTTTACTACGAAATTCCAAGTTGAAAAAAAAATCTTGTTGTATCTTGTACAGCTTGAGAAGCAAGTGACTGAGGTTGAACAGTTCTATGAATCCACTGATAACGTTCAAGGTAATAATTCTAAAGGTGGTTCACTTGTAAAAGAGAAGGGCAAGGAGAAGCATCCTACTGGCACCAAAAAGCCACTGCAAGATGCATCATATACTGAAGCTGCTGCTGCAAGGAGAATGCAAGAGCTTATGCGCCAATTTTCCACAATATTGCGTCAGGCAAGTGCAAATATTTTGTAACATTTTTTTAGTAATCTTTATGAATGTAGTTTTTCCCAAGTCTCCTTGTATTTGGATTTCCTTTTATAGTTAAAATGAAGAATTGAACTTGAGGTTTCTGTTGCCATCTGTTAGAAAATGTTTTATCCATTTGAGTTGATGCTCTGACAAAAGGTAATTTTTAGATTACCTTCTGAACAAAGTGTACTGAACATTTTCAGTATCGCTAAAGTCGAACCATGAACTTATGTTGGAACTCAATCCTATTTTTAATGTCAACCACCTTACACTTTCTATTACCTTTGAACACTAAACCAAGTTTTTAATTGAGCATTATGGTGCATTGGATTCATGTATCTGATCCTGTCTAGTGGGAAAACATATGGTTGTTTTGAGTGAGTGGCTAAGAGGCGTTGCCCTTGTTTTACCTTCTTCCATGGACAATCACTTCTTATTTGTTAAATTTCCTTCACTAGTTATTTTATACTTGTTGGTTGGAAGGGGCTTGTATCAAAATTTGTATTGCTAGCTTATACTAAATTTTTGTTCACCCATATACACTTGTCATGCTGCTTGCTGATATATCCTGTATAACATCCATAAGCATGTCTACTCCTGAATATCTGACTGATTAATTGTAATTAGGATTTCCTCTGTTACACTAAGTCCAGAATCTTGCCTTCTTTCCTCCCATTTCATGGTCACACTTTCTCTTAGAAAACCATGCCTAATTCATTGCTTAGAAATCTCCAATTTTCAATTTATAGTTAAAAAATATTGTCTATTTCGTACTCAATTTTATTTTATTTATAGTGAAGACATTGCTAAAAGGCTTAGTTTTTTGGATTTAATTTACTTTTAAAAGCTTAGAAATGGCATGTTGACTGATGGTTAAAATGAATTCTCCCTTTTCTGTTGAATATATATATATACACACACACATACATATATATATATATATATATACATACATATATACATATATACATACATACATATATATATATATTAACCCTACAAATTCCTTTGAAAACTCAATAATGATACATTTTGTAGTTTTGCAGATAACTCAGCATAAATGGGCTTGGCCATTCATGGATCCTGTTGATGTAGAAGGTCTCAGGCTTCATGACTATTATGAGGTAAGGCCTTTTATTTGTTTTAAAGCTTTTCTCTCAGTTTAACCTATATTTTTATCTTTTGCCCCACATATAAGCAAATATGCACGAGAAATCTTTACTGAAAAAAGGTTTAAATATTCATTTGGTCTCCGTTCAGCAAGTGGTGACAGTGATTTCACTAATTGACCATCTATCTTTTATAACAATAATATTTTTGCTCCTTGTCTTTGATTATATCTCAAACGAATTTGCTTAATTTTTTCTTCCCCTAGGTTATTGATAAGCCCATGGATTTCAGTACAATCAAAAGTAAAATGGAAGCTAAGGAAGGCACAGGATATAATAATGTCCGGGAGATATACGCCGATGTAAGGTTGATATTCAAGAATGCAATGAAATACAACAATGAAAAACATGATGTCCATGTTATGGCAAAGACCTTACTAGAAAGGTTTGAGGAAAAATGGTTGCAACTTTTACCTAAAGTCGCTGAAGAGGTAAATTGTTTTCAGATATAGTTTCCTTAATTTTTGAAATGAAGCTTTCTAATCACAATATTGGGAAAACCATACTACTAAAGCTAGTTGTTGTATTTGTAGAGGTCAAGGCCTTATAAATCCCTCACTAAAGTTCCATACTTTGAATGTGAGACTTGAGTCTCATATATTGCAAGTGGATCTTGACATCCCACCATGCTTCGTAGCCTTGACACACCCACATGAGCTGGTTGTGCACTAGCCCTTTTACTAGTTCTGGACAAACCCTATAAGTAGTATTGTTTCCCCCAAGAACTTTTGATTAGAACTGACTGCCTCATAGTATACTACAAGGACAAAACATGAGGCTATGAGGCAGTAGATGTTGATGCTGACACAATGTTATGGGGTAGGTTTTGGTTCAATGTTGATTAAGAAAATTTATTTCCTCTAGCATTCCCTTAGGGTTATTTGTACATTTCTTTTGTATGCACACAACTTCCTCTTTAATATACTAGATAAATGTCTACTTCATCTTCCTTTTTTTTTCTTTGCCTGATACTTTGATATTATGCTTGTACACAACCGTGAAATGCTCAAACAAAAATGACAGTATTAAATAAGCTTATGTTAGTATTAAGTAGACAACTTTGCGAACAAGCAATGTTCTTCATAGACTTGCTGTATCATCCTAGGAGCAGTATCCTTTACGATATTTCTCCACATTTCATTTGTTGTTCTTGGATTACAAGCTCTTTCAAACTGTGTGCATCTTTTGCATAATCTTTAGCAATAACTCTGCTTATGTGACCCACCATTTTCTTCATGCAGGTTTTGGGTTATGTTAACATAACCTTGAGTCGAACCTTTGGAAGTTATTATTTTTACATAACTTTGCCATGTTTTTCATGTGTTCCTGGAGCGTTATGTTCTTCACATAACTTTGTCATGTTCTTCATTTGGTCTTAGGAAGTTCTTAACATAACGGTCACATAGTCTTGTCTTTGTATAGTAGTATAACTTTATTGGAAGGTCTTTCTTTTGATGTAGGTTGTTTTGAATTTTGGATAAAGAAAAGGTACAAGAGAGAAGTAGCAGAGAAGGCAACACCACTCAGTTTTTTTACTACTGCAGAAGCATATTTTCTTTAATTGAATATGACATTTAAATACATTCAAACAACTGAAAAGAAGGATCATGCTCCATGATTTAGGAACTGTTATTGATAATGGGAAAATAAAACCAGAAACTAACTAATCCACTGACAGCAGAATAACTAATTTGATTTATTCATACTAAAACTACTTTGAAAGAATTGCAAAGGCACATTCTCAACACTCTTCCTTGTCTTGGAGTCTGCAAACTCCCAGCATCTTCCTCAAAAATTCAAAACTTGCATAGTGAAAAAGACTTTGTAAACACATCAGCAGCTTGATCTTCAGTTTTACAATAAGCCAGACTTACATTTCCAATTTCTTACACTTCTCTTAAGTAAAATAGCTTGACACTAATGTGCTTTGCCTTCCCATGAATCACAAGATTGTGTGAGGTTGAAAAAGTTGCTTGATTATTGACAAAAACGTGTGTGCTTTACTCCTGCTTCAGTTCCAAATCTGCTAGAATATTTCTTAACCAGATAGCTTGATTTACAGCTAGAAATTCAGCTTCTGCTGTGGATTGAGCTACTACCTTTTGCTTCTTTGAACACCAAGAAAAAAAAACCTGAACTCATACTGAAATAGTACTCTGAAGCACTCTTCATATCATCCAAGCTACCTGCCCAGTCACTGCCAGAAAAGCCATATAACTTAAATTCTTGTACCATGTAGTATTTGACTCCATAATTGACAGTTTCATTGATGTACCTTTCTACTGTCTTTGCTGCCTTCAAGTGCAGTTCACTAGAACAATGCATGTATCCAAGCTAACAGGAAATAAGATGTCAGGCCTTTGTAGATGTAAGACACGTTAGACACCCTCAAGCTTCTACAATGAGTTTCATTTCATCAACTTTATCGGTTCCATCCTCTTTGCAATTCTGTGAGCAAAGTAGAAATACATGTTAATTCAGTAGAAGTTTGAGCCAAACTTTTGTCCTCAGCCTCGGTACTAGAATGAGTAGTAACTCTCTTATTGGATAATTTGCAATTAGAAACCATAGGGGTAGCAGTGGAATGAGCTTCTTCCATATGTGATTTGTGAAGCAAGTCTTGAGTATATTTTCCAAGTCATAGAAACAGATTGATCGGGTAAATATTTCATTTCAAGGCCAAGAAAATAATCTAAATGATCAAGTTGTTTAAGGGAAAAAGTTGTATGAAGTTTGGTTGAAATCTATTAAATCAGATCAGAGTAATAGAAATGCCAGTGATTGGGTATCAATAAAGGCAAGCACAACCAAAGGATTTGAAAAAATGAAAATCTGGATATTTATTAAAAATAGTATAAGGAATGACAAATTTTAGAGGGGTTGTGGGCAACCTGGTGGTTATAAGTATTCGGAAGTCCCACATTGCTTGCCTTAAGTCTTGGAGTGCGACTTATTTATTTGTTGGGTAACATCACTTAATGCCAATTGGTTTAAGCTGAAATCTATCATGGTATCAAAGCCTATAACTCATCTAGGTTGGTTCAGCAAACATCTGTGGAGGGGAAGTGTTGGGAATACCCACATCGCTAACGTACGCTTTTTGCTTTCAATAACCGAAACAACTTGTGCATAATCAAACAAAAGTCCTTCAAGAATTGTATCAACATATTCTTCATAATGAACTAGAACTCCAACACCAACTAATTCATCAACAAAACAAAACTCTTAATCTTGAGAAGATAATGTTCCATTGATTTGGAATCAAGTCGGACTATGCACATGACAATAGCGTGCACGAGGTTTTGTTTGAAAACCAAAATTTTCATGAATCTTCTCCCAAATCTCGTAGGAGTGACTCGACCCAAGGACTCAAGAAGACAAAATCGACTTAGAGAGTGTATATTGAAGCCAAACAAGTAACGCTTGGTCTTGAACTTCTCACACTTTGTACTTTGGATTAATGCGATCAATTGTATGTTGTAGCTTTTGCAATTTTATCACTAGTTCAACATGTTGATGCTAATGGAGATAATTTGAGTCATCAAGCTTTTCAGCAATGGAGGTTGGAAAGGACAGTGATGCTGGAGCCATGAAAATAGAAGATATCATAGAGAAGAAGACATTGCAAAGAAAAGACGATGAGAAGAGAAACTCGTGATAAGGAATTTGCGAAGAGAAACTTGCGTTGAGTAAACCTAGAATTCGAAAAGAGGAAACAACGAAAAATTGGCTCTTGATACCGTGTGAAAGGAACTAAACAATAGAAAAATTTGTAACAAATTGAATTGTATTCATTCTTCATTACTGAAATAAGAAGTTTTCAAGAGTATTTATAGGTAACTACTTAGGTAACCACTCGTGACAAAAGATATGGTTGTTAGTAATTGCTAACAACTCTAAAGAGTACATACAAAATATAACTAGGTATACACTCTAAACTCCTTGACAAGCTTCTCCTTTTGATTAATCGGATTGTTCATTTTTCCACATTCATGCAGTTGAAATGTTTCTAGGATCTCATTTGCATATTTTTTTTTTTACAAGAAAAATATCTCATTCTTCTTTTGAGTGATCTCTATGCCCAAAAATAAGTCATAAGACCAAAATCAATCATCTCAACTTCTCCTATGTAATATTACTTTTATATATTTGCATATGGTAGGAAAAGAGACAAATAGAGGAAGAAGCACAGGCACAGTTAGACATTCAGCTTGCTCAGGAGACAACATATGCCAATAAGGCTAAGGATATAAGCACTGAGGTTGGTTATTGTTTGCTAATGTTTTGTTTTTCCGGGAAAATCATTAATTTGGTGCCACATAGGAGTACATCACATATTTTGTTATGAACTACCTATTATTTCAGCTTTATGAGGTCGATATGCAGTTAAAGAGTCTCAAAGAAATGGTGGTTCAAAAGTGCAGGTTTGTGTAAAAATCATTTATCATTTGGTCCATTGTGTTGTTTTTTAGTCTGGAGCTCCAAATACTTGTTTTATGATAGTATCTAGTTTTTTCTCTGGTCATTATGAAGCATATTTTACATTGCTTACTGTTGCTAATGACACTGCAGGAAACTGTCTACTCAAGAGAAGAAAATGCTTGGTGTAACTCTAGGCAAATTGACTTTAGAAAACCTCTATAGGGCATTGGATGTAGTTGCTGAGACTAACCCAATCTTCCAACCTACTGCTGATGAGGTGGACCTTGACTTAGATGCTCAGGTCAATACTATTATTCCTTGCTAGTTGACAGTGTCAATTGTCTTCTAATTTTAAATTTTGTCTATTCTATCTATCCAATTTATTTTAGTTATTCTGCTAGCATATTTCTAGTTACACAACATGTTTTCATCATTACACAGAGCGACTACACTCTATGGAGGTTAAAAGCTTTTGTAAAAGATGCACTAGAAGAGCAAGATAAGGTCGATGAGGGTGCAGCTGTTAACCCTAATGATAACCCTGATGACAAGAAAAGCAAGAAGAGACGAGATTCTGGGGATTCTTCAGGCAAGACAAACCCAAAAAGGAAGAAGCTATCTACATTGTGATTCATTAGTGCAACATATGAGGCATTCCTTTATTGTGGTTGAGCTGAAGTTGCTGAAAAACCAGTGAATTGAACGATGCAATAGGAAATTTTTGTAAATCCTTCTATAGTTATTTACTGCTATGTAGATGAAAATAAAATTTACAAGTGTGCTTTGTCAGAGAAGTCTGCTTTTGGAAGCTGACAACTTTTGCAATTCTGAGAACAGATTAGAGTAAGTCAACCATCTGGGTCTGGTTAACGTTCTCTTGCTGTTCTGAGGATAATCTCAAGTTTCAGAAAAGAATTAAGGCATCTATGCATGTGAATGTGCTGAAGACAATCAAGAACTTGACTCACCTATTTAATTATGTGCAGAAGCATAGGAAAAACTTGGTGAAGTACCTGGAAGGAAGAGCTTACACTATAAAAAAATCAATAAATAACGATCTATAGACAAAAATAATTAATTACTATATTAACTAAATTATATATTAATTTAGAGACTAAAATATATTAATATTTAAAATAGTTTTTATTATTAATAAAAATTTATAAAATAATTTTTAAATTAGTATTTAAAAGTTTTAGTTACTAATTTTTTAATTCTAAATTGATTTTTAAAATACTAATAAAAATTAATTTAGAATATAAAGTAGTAAGTAATTAAAATCTTGGTCGTTAAAAATTAGATATAATTTAAAAGTTATTTTATAAATTTTTATTAATAATAAAAATTAATTTAAATATCAATATTTTTTTACTTTATAAAATGTTTTTAATTTTTTTAAATAGTAACTAATTATTTTGACTTTAAAAAATAGTTTTCATTTTATATTTTCTTTTTAGTTTTAGATAAAATCAATTTCATTTTTAATTATTTGGCTGCATGTTTATATTTGTTAGTGTTGTTATGGGATATAAAATCGGCATGTACATGTGACTGCTGGATTCGTTTTAATATACAAGTATATATATTTTAAATTGGTGAACATAAGGATAATATATTCTAATTTAAATAATTTAAGTTTTTTATTTCAATTTTTTTATCTTTTCTAATATGTTTTTTTATTTAATAAAATATAGTGTTTATCATTAATAATATTTACTCTTAACAACGAAGATGCGTATTATTCTAAAAAATCTCTAAAACTTGTTTACAATTTTTGAAAAAACATTGCTTCTTATGAGATTTTATTATTGTTTGTAAGTTTTTATTTTCAATGATTTTTCTTTGAGACAACGGCTATGATGGGAGAAAATAAATGAAAGAAAGAGATTGATGTTTAATTAGATGTTAATTCACAAATTATATATTTTTGAAAAGTAAAATTGATTTTTCAAAAAAAACACTAAATCAAATTGATTATTGGTCTTTAATATAGGAATCAAAAGATAATTAAGCTTAAAAATAATCAATTTCAATAAATTAAAACTTAGTTTTATTATCTCGCATTATATGGAAGAAAATAATTTTATGATTATTTTTAATTTGTTTTTCCTCATCAATATTGTAAATATTTTTGAATTAGTTTCTTCAACTGTTTAAATCATAATCAAATTGCAAATTTAAATCATATGAAGATATGCAAAATTCATAAAATTTGTTCCTTTTTAAATGATATAAAATTTGTTTTTATATCATTGGACATATTTTACTAATATTTTTATTTATAATTTAAATAAAAAAATATACTTATGCTATGTATAAATACGTTCACACGCAGTTGCGGCTTTATCTGGTTTTTTAGCATAACTCAAAGTATGCTCTGTTCTGTTTTGTAACCTTTTTTTCAATCATAATCATTATTTGGGGAAAGGAACAGAATGATGAGTTCTACCTTCTCTTAATTCTTCTATTATTCACATCACATTTAGATCTCTTTTCTTTTCTTTTCATTTTCATGCTGTCAATTGTAGTTCTCTTTACTTCAATCAGGTACATACATAGAGTCCCTACTTCATTGTCAATGCAATAATATTTGTACCAAATTTTCTTTTTTTCTTCAATTTTTCATGAAACAAAAACTAAAGAAAATCCATTGATCTTGGTGTTGAGTTATATCTACATGATGATCTTGAATATGTGAAATTGCTTTACTTAATTATTCTCTGGAACTGACTTATTAATGGTGCTCTTATTGATATGCAGATTTTTACTTTTTATTGTTTGAAAATTTTCCCCTCAAAGGGATGGGAAATAGAAGAAAAGGGAACATTGTGGGTAGCACATGCAAGACCAAGAATAATTATAATAATACAAATGCAAAGTTGAGTTAGAAATAGCAACAGAAGCAGCAGCATCTTGTGCATCTCCTTGTTGTGGTGGTTTTGAGAGCAAAGGTTTCAGATTCATATCATCATCTGAAGGCCAAGATCATAAAGCATATCTATATAGAAGAACCCCAGCATGTCCCCTTTTGATTCTCCTCAGACAACAACAGAGAGCAGTCACAGCATGAGCACCAGCACTAGTCCAAGTGGTGGTGATGTGCTCCTGAAGTGGGGCCACAGAAAGAGATCAAGGCTCTCCAGGGCTGCCATTGAAGACTCATCATCTTCTGTTCAGACCAACAGCAGAAGAATCTCACACTCTGTTCCTCCCAACTTCTCCATGCCGCCACCACCACCACCACCACTTGTTTCTTCTACTGCCTCCAGCGGCAGAGGTAGAAAGCACAGCCCTAGGTATCAACACTCTCATTGTATCCTTACATTCTTAAATAGGTGTGATAATTAATAATGTCTTGTAAAACCACACATTTACTTCTGCCTACTTATCTATCTATCTATCTTCTTTCTTAGTATCACTATTTTTTGAGGTTTGTCGTGAATAAGCATTTTGTGATTCAATGGCCTTTGAGTTTGGATCAAGCTTGTCTAATCTCAACCTTGTTGAAAGTGCCAAGGTGGACTATTTCCTCTCCCCATTTTGTCATTCCAAAAATGACCTAATTCTTTGCAACTTTCTTGGATCCCTTATTGTCCCTTGGATTTTACTTTGTTTCCCCTTTTATCTTGTCCTGACAACGAACATCGAAGTTTCAAAGTGAGATTAGATATAGCATTCATATCTAGGCAAAACTTCTGCTTTTTTATGCCACTCCTTTTCTTATTGACACACATATAGTCCCACAACACCTTGTTTCTACTGTTTTCCCAACCTTAAAAGGTGGCTTTCTTAAAATAGTGTTCAACTTCCACCTACTTGTTTTTGTTTCTGAATCTACATTATAGTGGATCTAGACTTGTTTTAGAACTTGATTAGTTCTGCTTCAAATTCAAACTAGATAGTCAAGTTTCTTGGTCCTTCATTTTACTAGTAGTCAATCATGTACATCCCTAGTTATGATAAAAAAACAGTCATCAAAATTAGATTGTTCCCTTTCATTTATCTAACCCTGGATCTTTTCTCTGTCTGGAGGCAGGAATTTGGAAGATCCCTCTTTAGGTGGAAGTGAGTCACCTCCAAGAAACAGTCAGGGGAGTAACCCAGTTGTCTCTAGATCTGCTGCACCAAAACTGTCTTCTTCTGGCATGGAAAGAAGTAGCAGAAGGGTGCCTTCTTCTGGATCAGCAAAGTTCCAAAAGCCAAGTGCATTTTCCACAACACAACAAGCCTCTGAGAGACTGAATAATAGTCAAGGGGATTCAGCCTCAGTGCAATCTGAACAGGAAGGTGGTGTTGCCACTACTCCTGCTTCCTCATCCCTTGCTGCCAATGGAAACAAGCTCACTGTTGAGGTAATTCAGTGGCCAAGAATATACATTGCTCTCTCAAGAAAGGAGAAAGAAGATGACTTTCTTGCTATGAAGGGGACAAAAATCCCTCAAAGACCAAAGAAGAGAGCAAAGAATGTAGACAGGATTCTACAGGTATACCAATAAACATTTCTAATTTGCACAAAATGAAATAAAATTAAAAAAAAATGTATATATTTGGTTTCTTTTTCCTCACTTCAATTCTATGCTTGTCTAATTTAGGAACTAGAACAAATGAAAAATTGATTTCTTGTGATATTATTATTGGTTTACAGTGTTGTTTCCCTGGGATGTGGCTATCAGAACTGACAAAGAGCAGATATGAGGTTAGGGAGAAGAAGTCCATGAAAAAGGTAACCCTTACCTTTTGCTTCAGCTTAGGATACTGAGACATTAGGGACATTTAGTTCTTGACAACTAAAAAAAAAATATTACTTTTTCACTCAAATTATCATATGAATATGATAGTTTTAGTTCTTGAAACTACCAAACAATTTTGTTTTAGTTTATGAAATTTCAACAATAAGAATCAAACTATTGGTGTTTGATAATTTTAGGGACTAAATTTAAAAAATATTCTTGACTTTAAGGACTAAATCGAATATTTCTCTATTATTATATATCTTGGTTGATTCAGAATGGTGGAATATGTGATGTTATTATGTAGTGTGCATTATAAGATACTGATATGTTGGGTTTATCTTGGATATGCAGCAAAAACGCAGAGGCTTGAAAGGAATGGAAAACTTGGACAGTGACTCAGAGTAGCACATAGTGGATGAGATTGCAGAGTGAAAGCTCATGATTCTTTTTCTGAATGACCACTTTGATTTTTAAATATGTAAATTAGTGACAATCATGGTAGCTAAATTTTGATCTAGTTTACTTAATAAATGTGACAATTACTTGAGATTACTTTTTTTTTTTCAGTGGAGTAATAGGTGTGACTCTTTCTTTCAGCACTTCCCTTGTTTCTTTCTCACCACTTATATATTTAAACTATATATTATGAATATATTTTAAATTATATGATTTTAAATTATTTGGAAATATAAAGTTTAAAATACATTTTTAGTTTCCATAATCTAAAAATGATAGTGTTGCTTTTCATTGTTATTTTTATGGACTAAATTGATGATCTGTACTTAAATATCTGGGAGACTTTGTTTAGTACAAGACAACAGATATGACAAAATTTTGTGCTAAATATTCCAAAGGATGATGGTATTTCTTCCTGCACCCTACATTATTTGTAATACCAGAATTATCCTTGATAATTTTGGATATTCTGGTTCCAAAGTATATTTTCGGAAGAAATCCAAAAGGCAAAAGACTATTTTGGAATATTATTTCCATAACACATTTTCTTAATTTTCATAATGGTAAATTCGGAATTCATAAAATGTGTGTATGTTCTGTGTTCTGAAAAGTATGTTCTAGAAATATTATGGAAAGAATAATCTGAAAATCATTTTTAAAAGGGTTGAAATGATCTTTTCCGAGAATGATGGGGTGCAGGAAGTCATTTGTTGGGATGGAGGGAGAAACACTCAAAGGATGATTTTTTTTTCTTTGGCTAGTAATCATGCTTCATGGCATCTACAAAATGAGTTAAAACTCCATGTTCGGATTCAATCATTTCTATTCTACACAAAAATTCAACACATAATGTACCTCATACAAACAACAGTTACTATGTTCACAGGTGAGTTGGTGAAAGTTCAAAGGAAAAGATGTTCAAAATAACCATCAAGATTGTTAATTTTTTTTCCTTGTGGTGAGTTTGATTTTAGTTTTAATTTATTACTATATTTTTAATTTCACTAAATTTAATTTATGAAAGAAATAAGACCTGAAAGAGTTTCTTTCAATAAAAACCAAATAATGTAGTTTTTTAGTATTAGTGTAGACAAAGGATTACTACAAAATCAGAGAAGTTTCAGGAAAGATAGATTCAAAGTGCAGAGAAATTAAATTAGAGAAAAACTAAAAGTTAACTTAGTGCAAGGCCTAAATTATTAACCTCCATTTTTCAATATTTGGAAAGTCCATTGATCTGAATGAGGAAGTAAGATGTTTTTTCCTCCATCCCAAAAATTTTTTTTTGGTCATTTTCCATTCATTCTAAAATTTCAGAATGTGAAAAATATATATTGTGAAAGTCCATTTCAAAATGAATGAAGGGTGGTTCAAGAATTTTACAAAGGCACCGAGGATATACTTTAGGAAATTAACCAAAAAAGTTTGAATCCAATCTTCTATAACAAGCACATGAAAAAAAAAAAAATTACTAAAGATAGACTAAGAGCTTATTAGTTAAGTAGAATACATAGAAAAATGTAAAATATATTTTCCTCAGGGTTAGAGAGAGGGAAAAAAAAACAGATTCTATAATTTTTTTTTCCTTCTCTCTAATCATACCTCATTCACCACACAAAATCTTTCATTGTTTGATTTGCTCACCTTACACACTCACTTCTTTTGCTAGACTTGCTTTTCTACCATATATATATATATATATATAACATTTGTCAACATGAAAGAGTGTGTTAAAGATTTATGGTACACTTCTGTGATTCTCAATTTCAAAAGAGATGATAAGGTTTCTCAATTTTCACAGAACTTGTAATCCCTGATGAACATTTTATGGCCCTATTCAACTATAAGGCATGTGATCTGTAATGAAACTGTGTTTGACTAGTGGGGTTTACAGGCATACATACTTTTCTATTTGAGGTAACTGAACCAATTGAAAGAAAAATACAAAACACAACAGAAAAATTAACTCACTAACACGTAATAAGCTTCAGGTGCTGATTTCATGGTCTCAGTTAGCTTGTAAACATTCAGTTAATTCTGCTACTACTTTGACGTTTAGCAAATCTTTTCAGCTCCAGTCAACTGCAGTAAAATAGTAAAATAGTTCTGAGAAAACTGATGACAGATTTCTTAGTGATTGATTGACTTAAGGGATGGTACACGGGTAAAAATGATTGATTTGAATTTCAATCCACACAAACATGCATGATCTTATTCATAACCCCTTGTAAGTCAGAATAATTTATCCATGCCACCTCATTCACAAGTTTAAACTTGCATCAACAAATCATAGATACTTTACAATGAAAGGAAAATTTGATGAATGCCTCAAAAAGAAAGATGTTTTGATACGTGTCCCCAAATACAGATATATAGTACACCGCATTCAGATGATAAACAATTATACATTTCCATAACTAATTTGTTTGGTCGTTTCTCTTGTATTTGTATCCTATTCTTTTCCATGAATAAATTACAAGCTCCTGGAGCAATTTGCAGAAATAGGCCAGCAAGCCCTTGAATACTGAGTGTGAAGGGTTCAGAAGGAGAATCAATCTTCGAGTTACAAGCATCTGGAACATTCTGCAAACATGCATTAGCGATTCCTTGGTTGGTGATTGTATGGTCCAATAGAGGGCAGAAGCCAAACGTCTTCCTCACCAAGCTTCTCCTTTATGAAAATGAGTTGGTCCTTGAATCCTTAAGAGCCTATAAGCCAGTAAAAAAAGTTTAATTATAAAAGAAAATTTAGCTAAAAACCATCAGAAAAATGCACATACCAGCCGTTTGAAGGATCTGTTGAATGAAGTTTTCTTTGAATTCTCAACATCTGGTTTGGCACGATCCAGAGCCTACAAAACAAGTGCAGGTTTTATCGCAAGTTATGCACTGAAACTCCACATCATTTAAGGAAAAATGACCACCAACACATTTATGACAATGTAGCAGAAGTTCACTTCAACTGTACAAATTCTTCAATGGATAAAATATAATGTGTGGTATTCTAGTTGGGCCCTAGGAGGATGCCAACTAAACCTTCCAAGTTATGTGCATACCTTTGCAACAACCAATAGCCGATGTTAGGACAAAATATGAAAAAACAGGGAACATTCCCTGATCATAAAAAGCTTTTCCATGAAGCATATGCCTAACCATTATGTAATATCCAGTATCCACTATTACATTTTATAATCAAACATATTTTTACTGCAATGTCAAACAAAATTGAAGCACTAAAAGATTTTTAGTAACCACAAAGTTAACTTGAATAAGTAAATAAAATGTAAGAGTACCTGAATCAAGGACTCCACACGACGCCGCATACGTGTATGCATAAATCCTTCGGAGCACTGTCACAAATATGCATAATGTAGATAAGGGATGAAACAACATTTATGCAGGTTTTGTAAAAATAAACATTATTGGCCAGACAAGTAGATAATAGTAAGCTTAAGCTTCTCTAACTCTTCCATAATTTGTAATACCTCATTTACAGTGAAAGTGATCAAATCTATATCAAAAACCATATACTCTCTCCAACACTTTTCACCATTGTCCCTCTCTGTTTTTAATAAAAATTATACTTTAAATAAGTTAAATTATATGCAAAATAACTTTTTGGTTTTATTTAAGATAAAATAAAATCCTTCATATCTAAATATTTCATAGAATAAAACATTTGCTTATCGTTTCAAACCATTAATCCTTAAGAGTACTCAGACAAAGATGATAGTTTAAATCCCAAGCTAAAGAACAATAATAGTTCATGCAAAAGATGGTAATATCTTCATGATACCAAATCAAGATCAGCATGTACATTGTCATCACAATTGTGAATACATAATTATCCAACTGAAATATTTGGTTCAAAGAAACCCACACCTTAACATGATAGCTAACGTAGGCATGAAAAGTTGACAGATTCCATACTGTACGGTCCAATTTCTGACCCTCAACATGACGGGGGGAAATAACTGCAGAGTTGAAAATATTACATTACAGTGATGCTAGCAATAGAATAAACACACATATACATTGTGATCCCGACACCAACCAAATGTGACAAATCCTGCATTTGCAGCTAATGCATCAGAGGGAACTCCTTTTATTTCGAGTGGAGGAGTAAGAGACCACGAACAATGAGGGGTATTATGAAGTCCTGCCGTGCGCCTGGCTTCGACAAATTCCTAAATTACAATAAAGCTTGAAAATTGAAACCATCAAATCACCCAAAACAATAGTAAAGCACAACACAAGAATGGTTTGCAAAATCCAACAAAAATGATGCTTTTATCTCTTCCTGCTCTCTTTAATCCCAATGACCTTAGATATGTGATAGCAAACAAACCATACCTGCAGGAATGAAGTTGCAAGAACAATGTCTATTGAATCGTTGAATCTCATAGGATACACCACAGTCACCTTGTCAGCCTGAAAAAAAAAAAGGTTTCATACACTAGATTTTTCCATTTTCAAAGAATTATTTTTTTATCCTTCACTTTATTCCCAACTTAAACTAACAACAACTAGTGTAGCATATTTGAACAATACGAAAAAAAACACTATTGTTGATTGCCTATTTTACCCCTTTGCTGGTCATAATTTGATGGCAATTCAATGAAATTTCTAACTTTTAAACTTTTTTTATCCCATTTATTAGCAAGCATTTGTAATTGATTGACTTTAATTCGGGAATGTAGTTATAACTATTCTGGTCCCTTTAAATTGTTAATTCAGAGAGAAGCCAAGCCAAGTACGTGTTAATTCAAGAATATGTGCAATTGTTGAGCAAATCTTAATTCACTAATTGAATTCATAGAAGATAGATCCTGAAACTTTTAGTAGCAAAGACGTTAAGTGAATCCAAATTCAATCAGAAAAATGGAGAGGAGAAGATTGTTTCCATTGGAGCAAAAAACTGGGCAAAGAAAATTTTAGGCAAATGGATTTTTGAAGATTCACTTTGGGATTTACAATCCACCGAGAGAAATTATAAAACTTGTCGACTCCCCTATATTGGAACTGCAACATATAAATAGCATTCATGGGCATGGAAGCCAAGCACTGAGAGATACAAAGAGGCAGAACAAGAATCCTTAGAGGTTCTTTTCTTCTTCCTTCTATGATTTGTACTCTAGATTGGTTATTCACCATGAATAATTAATTTTCTCCATTTATCTATGCTAGTGATTTTATCCAGGAGCCTCCTTAATATAATTTAGGATCCGTATGGCTGCATAGCAATAGTCTTGATAAGTAGAGTTTAAAAATTTATTTACTACAATCACTGCAAAGGCGATGTCAAAACGAGTCAGTGAGGTAATTTTAGACTACTAACTAACCTTCTGTATTGCCAAGGATCAAAATATAGTTATCCTTGGTTAGGAACAAGTTTGACACTTGGATTCATTACTGTGTCCACACAGGCTTAGTATTCATCATCATGTTTCTTCTAGAATGTCAAGAGAATACTTTCTTTGAGATATGACCAAACTACTCTTGGATTGTGCCATTTCTATACCAAGGAAATACCTCAAGGAACCAAGATCTTTTGTTTGGAACTTTTGACCCATACACTATTTTAGTTGTACAATACCCTTCTCACTATCGTTGATAACAATTTCAACCACATACACAATGAGATAGATACATCCTGGGGGAGAATGATGATAAAACAAAGAATGACGAGTATCACTTCATATCATTCCAAACTGCTAGATGATAGTCATAAAATGTTCAAACCATGCATGGGGTGATTGTTTGAGTCCATATAGGGAGGATTCAATAATTATCAAAGAAACTGAGGAATTGTTAAGTGATTAATCATTAGTGAGTTTAAATAATTACAATAGCATAGGTGCATGTTAGATGAAGTTTGATCCCAACAATATTTTCCCATTGACAGTTCCTCTTAACTTCGATTGTTTCTTTTAGAAGCTATTTTTCTAATTTCAACATATTTAACCATTAGTTCAATCATTCATGAACATTTTTTTATCATTTTAACTATTGTGAATATAGAAAACAACTATAATAGAGTTAGCAAGAACGGGTTTATATCACACAAATCCCTGTGTATGACACCCCCAACTTCTCAAGGTTTGCAACCAACTATCTCCTAATATTCGCGCTATTATGCTCAATTGTAAAGTTTCTATGCCACAGCATCTCCAAAATGGAATAAGATTAGGCATTTATTCTATTTCATGTAAGTGTGTGTACTTAAGGGGTCTCCTAAAACACATGTTGAGGATTGGGCATCATTTTGTTAGGAGACCCCATTTAAACAGGGGTCAATCTCTACTAGTTTGTAACTTGGAATAGCAAGATAGATACTAGAAAGGGAAAGAGAGCTGGGTATGAAAGATAGGAAGGCAAGAACGGAAAGCAGAATCAAATTTTGGAGTGAAAATTAGGAGGGAAAGTCCAGCTCTCTCTAATAAATGGGAGATAGGAAGAGAATCATACTTTTCTATCACTATTTATAAAAGATTGGACATTTTGTGTTAGCAGATTCCATTTAAAGAGGGGTCAATCTCTATTAGTTAGTTATTTGGAAAAGCTAGTAGATACTTAGAAAGGGAAAGAGGACTGGGTATGAAGATAGGAATGAAAGAATGTAAGGCAGTATTAGATTAGAAATTGGGAGGGAGAATCATACTTTGTGGTATTACTTTTTCTTATCTGTTTTGTACCTTGTTGATACTGATCACAGGCTATTCATTGCAACAAAAATTGTTGGTTCTCCCTATATCTGGTCGAATTCAATTACTTTACTCCATTTATTTATTTGCTTTACTATTAGTATTGGTTTGGAACAGTTAAAGTTTACAATATTAAGACTTTCCTTTTACTTAAATGTTTGACAGAGTATGAAGCTCTCAGCATATCTATATTTGTATATATTCAGATCTGAATCAGAAGAACAAAAGATACGAAAGAAAAAGTTTACACTTAGGAACTATAAGTCTGACATCAAAGAACAGGTTTTATAAAAGCTGTACATATGACAATAATAAACTTTTCTAACAAACACTAAAGAGGTTCTTTTTGCTTCCATATTGTAATTTTTTTAAAAGTTAATTATCTCAAGCAAATTTTGACAAATTTTGGTAAAGTCATTCATAAAGGCATCGGGAAGGAAGCATAATGAAAGCAGGACCTTAAGGAGATGCTAAATTTTGCAGTAACGTCATGCTTATGGATAGAAAATGTGCCACTTTTTTGTATAGAATGTCAAGGAACCAGTTCAGCTGAGCTGCTGTGAAGATCAAGTAATATCTTCTGAAAAGAAATATTCAGTTCTATCATGATATTAACAAATCATCTATCCCAGAAGACTTTCTGTTGGACTCAAGGATTGAACAGACAAAAGTAGTTAAATATTACTAGAATAATTTGGTTTCTACATTAGATTTGGAAAACAATAGATCAACTAGACAGTTTTCCCACGTCAAAAAAAGCACTATAAAAAACAAATTGACACATTGACAGCCTACAGCCCCATCACATCACATATACAACAATATAACTGTAACACCATAAAACATGACTTGTCTAATACAAAATTAAAACAAACATAACTGACAGATACAACACTAATGGTCACACCAAGAACATAAAATATAACTGCCTAACACTGACTTACATGGTGTGTCTTTTATTTTGCCCAACATAAACCCTCAAAAGAAAGTTAGTTTGTTAAAACTAACTTTAAGGTAGCAGTTAGTGTACTTTTTCAGTTTGTTGTAAACTTGTAGTTTGTTATAACTGTCCTTTCACATCAGATCAATATATACATCTCTCTCTTGTGTTGAGATTAAGAAAAATTCAGTTTCAATAATATAGAATATTATCTTCTAATTTTTTTATCTCTCTGGTACATTGTATCCAGAGCTTGAAGATTGTCATGGCCAACTCTCCAATTTCTCATCCTCCTCCTCCTTCCTCTGTGCCAATCACAATTTGGCAGCAAATCTCCACACAGCTTGATGAATCGAATTTATCTATTTGCACCAGCAGGTTGAACCTGTTATCAAAGCTCATCAACTTCAACATTTTCTTGTTTGTCCTTCAATTCCACTGAAGTTCTCGGGATGCAGTCATTCTTAATCCCGATTATGCGGTCTGAGCACAATAGGACCAGATGCTTATGCCCTAGCTCCAATAGTCTCTTTTCCATTTCATTCTCATGTTCTTGGTAGTGTCATGTGTACCAAGTTTGGGACAAAACTCATGACTTTTTTCAGACAGACTCGCACACGTTCTTGCCAGCTGCGAACTGAGTTGTATTCAGCAATTCTTGATGACAAGTCAATGGAAGAATTTTTTTCTTCATGTTAAAGCCTTAATCAATGCTCTAGCTTCTGTTGGTGAGTCCACGTCCTAGAAAGAACACATTGATCTGATTCTTTAAAGACTTCCACAAGATTACAGGGCAGTTATTTCTGTGATTTAAACCTCTCCAAAATGAAAAGGTCGACGATTGTCACTTGCCCATGACATGCGTCTTCAAAGATTCTGCAAGAAAGTGTTATCCAAATCAACTTGTCAACTTTACTCTAGTCCCTACCTCAACCACACCCTACTAACAAAATACAGATCCTATTGCAAAGATCAATCATTCATCCCATGATATTGACAAAATCTTTAATGGAAGGCAAAACTCTAATCACAGCCACGGTGGCTGCCGAGGACATGATCGTGGTGGTCAGTTTTCCAACATGCAGTGTCAATTTGTCAGATTTGTTTCAGATGTGGACACATTACTACAACCTGTTACAGCAGATTGGATCAAACTTTTCAACCACCACCCTCTTAGAGTCTTCAAGGGCCTTATCATCAGATCACATAATCCCAATAAATTAGACTTTAGATCTCATGAATGACTCTTCCACCTCACACAAAGGTTACAAGTTCCCTCCTTCAACCGGAATGTTGGACCAACTTGAATAGAACACTACCAATTGATAAAAGTAATAAAATATAATATTGAACGCTAAATTCACTCACAATAGAGAAACACATTTATTTTCCCAAAAACAACACATACAATACAGCAGTACACTTGTTCTCCCAAAGACAAAAATTGCCTACAGAGTGTCCTCTACTGGACACAAAAATTCCCTCCTTGAACTGGCATGTAGAACCAAATTGATAGACACCAACTGATAGAAGTTATAAATATAATATTTAACACTAAAACTACTCACAATATAGCAACACACTTGCTGTCCCTAAGACAGTCTCTCATCATATAATACTGCATACACCTGCCATCCCAAAGACAATTATCCTAAAAGAGTATTATTTGTTCATAAACTACAAATAGCTTTACACTTCCTAATTACAAAGACAAAAATCTATCAGATATATATACTTATAATACATAACTACCATCCAGCGGATTCTACACATAATCCTAGAGTTTCTAATACAAAACTGTTTCTAAAACAGTTAATTCCATATATAACTGTCCCTAAGTTTCATCATAAATATTGGAGAAAAAATAAAGTATTAACATATTGCATTTATAATAATTTGTAGCTATAGTAAATGTATTTCCTTTTTTACAATCAATCCCCCCAATTAAGGTCGTGCACATTTATTTTAATTTGGGTTTGAACCTATCTCAACCTTACAAACTAGTTAAAAGTGAGGGTTTTCCCCCACTTACATATGCTATTATGCTTGAAACATGAATAATATGGTAGATGATCCTTTTTTCAATGGATCAAGAGAAGTTTTGATACCCTCTTAAAATTTAGGTTTAAATTTAACTAAATTCCACAAAACTGGTTTGTGATGTGAGAGTTGTCCCCCAATTATATACATTCTTCTAGCCTTGTCTCTAGTCAATGTGAGGCTTGGGTTTTTCCCAATAAGATTTTATCCTATTTAGGATATGATCTGATTTTTCTTTGTTTTATTAGGATCGCAATTCGTGTAAACATTTCAATATTTAAACCTGCTTTTTATCAAATATTTCAATATTCAAGGAATAAAAACACTTGTTTCCCTAATATTTCAAGTCAAATGTGAATTTCCTTAAGTTTATTAAATATGTCTATTAAATTTAGTAGTGAAGGATATTGATCACACTCGACATAGGTGAGACTCTGATTATAAGTCATGAGATTTTGAACACCACAAGTTCCATGACAAGATCATATTTAGTTCTTTGCTCCCAAACCAAAGGAAATTCTCACAATTAGAGAAAACTCATCACTCAAATTCAACCTTATTTTAAGATTTAGAAGATGATGATTGAAGATTCCTATCTAGGAACCTATATTTTCGTTTTATTGATGTTAAGTTGTATATTTGTTTAAGACACCGATGACATTTTATTGTTAATTATGAAATTGAGTATTGTTTACCATTTTTTTAGAATTTATATGCATATACTATAAACTATATTAACAAAAAAAAATCCAGAACAGCAGTTCTCCCATGATTGCACTTTTGAAGTCGACCACTATACACTGCTATAGCACTGCTTTCAGTAACAGCCTCATTATTTTCCTTAGCATGGTTATGTAACTACTTCTTAATGTGGGAAGAAAAGTGTAAACAAAATATTCCAAGCACCAACGAAGGCTTTAGTAATAGAAAGTTGCTACTATAATCACACCTGAGGAAAAAGAAAGAAACACTCATTAGGCCGATGAACAAGGGCAACCAATGGATCCAGGTCCGGCGCAACAGTCCTTGCAGCAAGATGTTCTAAAATTACTCTCAGTGGTGCACCAAGGACGACCTCTCTTATTGATGCAACTTTTACCAAAAAAGCATGTTTTTGCTCTGCACAAGTTTAACATCAACAACCAAATAATTAAATCAAAATTCCTTTTTCTCTTTTTCATTAAACCAGAATTCTCTTTGTTAATATAACAGGAAAATTTGCATAATCTAACCAGTTTCATAAAGGGATGAGTAACCAATTCTGAACAATCACCAAACATTTGGGGAGAAGCATTGGAAACTACAACATTAGCATTATTATAATTTCTACTAAGTACCACAGTCCAAACTGTTAAAAATCTGATTTTATTACATTAAATAATGAAATATGATATGATTTAATTACATCATTAAGGAAATATCTTAGCAAATATTTCTCATTAGTAATTATTGATTCTATTCCTTATTACTATATCTCTTCATTATAAATAAGAATACTCATGAGTGTACAATACACACCGAATTCTTCATACACTATTGTTTCTCTCTCTCAACCAACATTATCCCTGTCAGATAATGGAAAATATCGGCGACCCCAAAAATCCTCTATGGAAAAATATCAGAAGCCATAAGTTATGAAGAAAGCATAGCGGACAAAAAAGTACAATATATACACATATATAATTAAAAAAACTACAGAAACATAATTGTAATGCTAAAATAATGAAAGACAACCATATAATTAATAATAATATCATGTCTAGAAATTTAAACAACAATAAAATAAAATCAAAATACCACCAAATTTAAGTTCTAGACTTGAAATAATAACAAATACAAGATAAATGTTCTAAATTTCTAATTATATGTTGTGGATGTTCTTGAACTGCCTTGTTTAGATGCCATTGGGGTTGGGAGGAAAAATGATCAAATGTCTATGATATTCAAAAAATATTCTTGAGTGGAAAAGAAGAAAAAAAGAAGTTAGGGAGAGCGGGTGGCATTGAACGAATAGGAAATAGAAAAAAAAAACAGATAACCGGCGGTGGTGACAATAGTAGGACATCAACAATGTTGTAATGGGATGGCTGCGGTGGGACAGCAAAAGCGATGAAATGGGATGCCAGTGCTGTTGCGCTGGAACAAAAGGAACCAACGATATCGTGGAGTATATGAACCAAAGGAGGTTGTTTGTTGGGTGTGATTCACAATTTCCACCATGGTCATTTCGAACCACCATGCGAAACCCAATAGAAAGTCCGACACTAAAATCTTCCATGGAAATTTTTCGGTAACACTACTCTCAATAAGGTATCAAGAGCCTAATGAGAAGGGAACATTAATTTGGGTTTTCCCTATGGATCCACTGCTCATCATAGGCATTTGGAGATCTCACATCAACAAAAGATATGGTCAAATTATAGTGTATAAGTGGATCCAAGCATCACCTTGCAAATTACTTTTGTGAGGTTAAGTTAGGTTTATAGTTCACTTTCTAAGATGGTATCAAATTTATTTTCATCCTAGTGACCAACGAGTACGTTTGATTCATACAGTGTAGGTAATTAGTTGTAAAGTATAAATCACTCTAAAGCACTTTAGAATAAATATTAAATATAGGTAGTAAGTAGTTGTACTGGAAAACTGCTATATAAGTTTATTAGTTATTAGCATCAATTTCTTGTATCTTTTAGTGTTCCAGATGTAATTTTCTTTGATAAATAACAAAGATCAACTTAGAGATAATCAATCTCTTAAGCCCTTTTCATCACATTTTCAGTCTTAAGTCAGTATCAAAGCAAGTCAATCCCGCTCTGCTAGTTTTGCGGCGTCTACCCCTAGTATTGTTTTTTTATGATGAACACCTAGTCTCATTGAGATACAATGAATATACTGCATTTTGTTGTTGTCTGTCGTTGGCTATTTTTTCTTCGACGACCACCTAATCTGGTGCATCTCGTCGTGCGACTTACAACCCTCCTGGTCACATCCACTGGTTCTCTGCCACATGCTGCCATGTGTGTCACCTCCATCTACTACAACTTGACGCATGAAGGTCATGTGCCACCTTCTCGTCACCAGAACAATTGTGTCTTCTCCACAAGGCTCGTCGGACTTCCTTATCCTTGTTTCTCTAGTTTTAGCTTTGGTTGAAAGGCTCCTCTCTCCTTCTCTTTCTCTCATACTCTTCCTACACCACTATTTGTCGACTTTTACGGTTGGCATTGGCTGTAGAGTGTAAATTGTTGCTGATATTTTGATTGGTGAATTCTTCCTTCAATATGCCTTCCTTTATTCAAAGTGGATACAAACGTCCTCAATGTTCCTTTTTTAAGAGAATTAACCACACTCAAAATAGATGTTTCTCCTTACATGATTTTCCTAGCAAGAGAACAAACCTTTCAATCTAATAAGGTTGAACCACATTTTTCTAATGAAGAATATCAACAATATCTCAGTTTGAAGTCCAGCAGCCAAGCACAACCTTTCACTAGTTTGTCAACAAATTGCATCTCTCAAACATTAGAATGTTAAAGTCATGGATAATTGACTTAGATGTTTCCAATCACATTTCTGGTAATGCTTCCTTATTTTCTTCAATTCTTCATCCTAAAATTCCTCATGTTATTACTTTAGACAATGGATCCAAAGTTACTTCCCAAGGAGTTGGTCAAATCTTCCTTTCACCGTCTTTGAACCTAAAGCATATGTTTTTGTCCCTAATCGCCTTTTTAACCAAATTTCCTTGAGTCAATTGGCACATACAATTTGTATGCTCCAGCTTGAGGAAGAGTGTTAGATTAAATAGTCTTAAATAGAATTTATTTCATTTCATATTGTCTTCACTTCCCTCTCATACATTGTATCTAGTCTATCTAAAGTAGTTAGAAAAACGAGATCCTAAGAGAGGGGAAGACACACTCTAAATTTCAAATTCCTTTGGTATTATTCTCAAGTGAGGTAATTTAATATTGTGGAAAGAAACAAAAGGTTGTGGCAAGATCAAGTGCAAAAGCAGAGTACAAGGCAAAGACATTGGTCACTTGTGAGCTCATATAGCTAAAACAACTCCTAAAAAAGCTTAAATTTGAAGAAAGTTCCCCAATGAACCTTAAATGTGACAACCAAACAACATTATACATTGCCTCTAACCTTGTCTTTCATGAGAAGACCAAACATATTGAGGTGGATTGTCATTTCAAAAGAAAAAAGCTAGAGTCTAGAGACATCACCACTAGAATTGTCAACTCTAGCGAACAATTGGGGGACATATTCACCAAGTCTCCAAGAGGACCAAAGATTGATTATATTTTCAACAAGTTTGGCTTGAGGGGAAGTCTTCTAATTATAGAAACAAGGAACAAAACCCTATATAATAAAAAATCTATATTATATATATTATTAAGAATATTTTTATATATTCCTATATCATATCTTTATTATTAGAAGATACCAAATCTCCTCTATTTATTGCATTGATTCATTTTCCTCAATATAAATAAAGTATTTGTGTTGTCTCAAACACAGTTTCAGCTCAATGTCTCTCTTTCTTACCGATTAACAAGATGAACCAGAGCAGGAAACATAAAATGTTCAGAATATAGATAACCCAAAGCATACGTTATACATGCCAATATCCCATATGGACTAAACAACCCTATTCATTCAGACAAGTGCCCACATCCAATTTTTAAATTAAAACAACTAAGTGGTTCAACTATACCCTGATTAAAATCGGATAAATTTCTGAAGATAAGAAAGAGTCAAAAGAACACACTATAGTAATGAAAATTTGACACTTGTCAACTGTTCTAATGCATGGAAAAACAGTATCTCATAAATTCAGCATATGAGGAAAAATTCCTCCTGGAAAGGGGGGTGGAAAGTTGAGATGACATTTTATACAGAAACTCTTTGTACCTTGATTTGCCGGAAGCTTTGACAGATTTATTTTTAATGTGAGGTTAAAGCCATCCCTTGGAGGATCAAGAATTTGCACAAGATTACCATATGAAGCTTTTATTGCTTCAATGGCTCCAAAAGGAAGCCCACGGACAAAAATAGTTTCTGAAGAAGGAGTAGGCAGTGAAACCGATAGCAGCAAAACATGAGGATTCTTCATTGACACCTACAATCATTATTGTTTGGTTAATGAGCAACCTAAAACTGTCAAAAATACTTAAATTTAATTAAAACTGTCCAGGGCTAAATTTAACCATGCATATTAAATAAAAAAAGGTAATCATCGATATATTTTCCTGACAATTGTCTCCATAAAAAAATGTTACCTGAATATGATATCGAACATCATCAAATTCAACCCAGTGGTGATCCAGTTCAACTCCTTTTTCAAGACTGAAAAAAGTGATCAACATTAAAATTGTGTAGATCATTAAATTTGAGTTCAAATTTCACAATAATTTGTTAGTTGCTAATTAGCATGAGGAAGGGAAACAATGGACCTAGCAGCAAGAAGTGCAGTTCAATTGTGGTCTCTTTAGCTGAAAGTATATATTACCACAAATTGTATAATTAGATGAAATCAAAGTCAACAATTACCCACTTCACACAAATGTAACAATAGAATGGGTTAAAAAGCTTTGCCAAATAGCATCAAGTTTGTTCACATTGAAGTAGGGAAGTAGCCACACTTCATTACATAGAATTTTCTGACCAGATTCCCTCTTGGGTCTCCTTGACTCCAAGCCTATATGCTAGAAGGAGGAATCACATTTGCACCAAGAAAGTGCCCAGTGTATTTGACTTAGTCAATTTTTGCAGTGGAAAATAATCAAATTTTCATTGAGTGGAATTAACTTTGAGAAAAGTGACATTATTTTATTGTTCGGAGAGTAAAATTGATTCCACTTTTTACTAGACCCTTTTTAGCATATCATTCCCAAATTCAAAAAAAAATCTAAATTTTCCATCTTTCCTACCTTTTGAGCTGAAATTCCAACACAATTTATTTCATATTTTACAAAGCAATAATAATAAAGGATTCCGATCTCCATTCTCCACTTTCTTGTCTTAGCAAGGTAGTCTCAATAGTCTTTATGTATTTCTATCCATTAACAATATGAGATTGCTAAAAGGAAAAACAACGGCTAGGGTGGGAGAGTGTAGCATGCCTCCAACCAAGGGAAAGCATTTTATACTCATCATCAGCTTATCTCATTTAGAAATCAATGGTTATGATTTTCTTCTTTTATTTTCCTATACTCCTTTCTCTCTGCTATTTCCCATTACCCCTTTTACATCTTCTCTTTCTTCCTCTCTTCTTCTACCCTTTCCCACACCTCCTTTCCCTCTTCTTCTCAACCAAAACAGCATGTCGATGGCACCCACAACCTCTACAATGTCACTTTCCACCACTGTCACAGCCTCATAGTGGACATGGACAATGAGTGGCATTCCAACAATCCCCACAACATGCAAAACCCACTGTTCCCTTGGGTTTTCTCTATTTCACAGGTTTCACCCCACGATGGAAAACCTTCCAGAAGGTGTCAATCTCAATGCACACATTGATGGTTTTGAGTTGTTGGAGTTGGAGATACAACAAGCTCACATCCACAAAGCTTGCACTTTAACTGTGCAAGTTGATTTCTGTCAGGACCTTTTTATCGAGACAAATGTGCATAATAATGGTAGAATAATGGAAGCTTATGCTGCTAATGAAGCTTATTGTGGAATAGCATCAGATGGGATTTTAGAAGAAATGAAGAAGAGGGGAAGCAAGAGAAAGAAGAAAGAGATATAATGGGAATGACATGGAGAAAAAGAGAAAAGAAAAAATAAATGAAAATATCACAGCCACTGATCTTTAATTAGATAATCTGACGGGTATAAAACCCTTATGGTGGCAGACATGCTATACTCTCCCAGTGTAACCTTCATCAAAAGAAAAATAGATACAACTTAAAAACTGCAAAGCACTTTTGTGCCAAATGAAATTTCCAAAGAAATTTTTGGTGGTTGACATTGCTGTGATGCGTCATCTAATTAATCATGAGTACTATATTTATTCAAAAAGAAAAAAAAAACACTTAGTAGGGTCTCATCCACTCAAATTTCCCTTACTTCTTATATATTCAACTGCACATTTAAACCTGTTTTGTTGAGGGTGTTCACCCTCAAACTTCTAAACTAGGTCATGTATTGGCCACTCTCTATCATTCTCAAAAATGGGTATCATTGCTTCCCTCCAAAACTCAGATCATACTTGGTATTTGCTGCAATTACATTCTGAGTCCGCCTAATTCATTATGGTGTTCCCTCAAAATCTCCATCCCAATATTGATGCCTTGAACCTGATATTGTGTAGAAGTTGTATATCGTTGTTGTAGGAAGAGTTCAGGTTCTATCAAATTATCTGAGAGCCCGTATTTGTTCAACAATTTGTTCTTTAATTAATCTCTCTCACTGATAGAATCTCTTCAAAAACATTAGAAAAATAGCTCACTTGGTCAGCTTCTCGTTTACTACATCATCCTCACACAATCCAAAGCCACTAACATTCCCATCCATCACCCAGAAATCACCCTTGTTAATTTATTTGGTTAGCTAAAGTGTGAAGTTGCTACCACATATTTTCAAGTCAAATCAAAGAGGAACACAACCCAGCAGAATCTTTCCAGAGTTCAAAAAAACAGCAAACTAATCAGAAATTAGACTAAAATTCCATGAACACAAAACACATTCCATACTCCAACATTTCAACAAAATTGATTGAGTTACCTTCAATCTTACGCTTAACAGGCAAAACCATCATTATAGATAACACAAATAGTATTTAATACATAAAACTGATAAGATAGAGGACCTCAGGCACACTTGTTATGAAACTAAAAACCATAACCTAAATACACCAAATTTCCAGAAGAAAAGGCTGCAATATAGGCATCATCGATTCAAAGAAATCGAATTCCAACTTCGAGAAAGCATAAACCATTGGGCGAAGGGTCACAATTCATGAATATGTCAGTCATATATCCAACACGCCTTGACCCACTCAACCTTCCTACGATGAAATTCAATTTCAACTCTCGAGAAAGCATAAACCATTGGGTGAAGGGTCACAATTCAAGAATATGTCAGTCATATATCTAACACGCCTCGACCCACTCAACCTTCCTATGATGAAATTCAACTTCAACTTTAAACAACGGCCCTTCTTTCACAAAGCTTGAACACTGATGAATGCTTACACATCCAAGAAAAACAAAACCCGCAATCCCTTATCACTGAGACTCCGTGAACATGAAGTGCTTGCGAATAAGAAAGCCATGAATGTATGAGAGTCTAGAATGATTTGTGGCTATAGAGAAGAAGAAGAAGAAAGAACGTACTTCTGTGCCCGATTCAACAAGGTCTGGAGCAAGAATCTTGAATGAGACTGCAGGAGTATCATGGATCCCTCTGGCGGTGTTGCAAGATCGAAGCGAGGGATTGTTTTGTTGGTGATTGGGATTGAGTTTTGGAGCAGAGCAGAGAAGAACCAAAATCATGCGTCGTGATGTGATTGATGACGACGATGATTGATTCGGTCATTCAATTCTTCTCTCATGCTGCCATGACCTACCTATATTATTATTACTCTTTTACTATGTAAATATTTTTATTTATATTCTAACTTCAACTTCTTCCACTATCACTAACTTATTCCTAATTCATATAAAATGCATACAAAATTACTTTAAATCATAATCTAGGAAATCAGATTTTAAATTAACCATTCATTATCATTTCCGCAACCATACTAAATTAAAATATATTTCAAAAATAATTTATTTATAGGCTTGTAAAAGATTCTTACTGTATGGTATGGTCGACCGATACGATAACATGTTCCGGTCTTCTTGATTGAGCTGATCGAGACACACGCTGACGTGGCTCGATCTCCCTGATCGAACTGGTCAAGAAACCACGCACGGTCAGGTTGATCGACACATATAACCATTTATTAACGCTCAAACCAAGGTCAGTAAAGCTAAACTATCAATAAAAATTAGATAATGCAACTATAAGTGTGATTCATTTCATTAATCAGATCCAATGAGGTAAGTTCATTAAAATAATATAAATAACACACATTCCAAAGAAGGTATGTCATTATTACTGTACATCTATTCAGTACCGAGTGCCTTCTGCAGGTACCTCCCCCGTTTGGCATTCATCCGAGACCGAGAGCCAAAGGAGTAGCACAAAGGCGAGAAAGATCTTAGTAAAACCTAACAACCTACCTGACCGAAAGAATAAAAACGAAGACTTCAATAGTTATTTAGGTTTCATCACCTAATAGAAACACTTAGACAAACTCTTTTATTATAATATAATTATACGTATATATTTAAGATAATCATTTTGAAGAATTCACAACATAAATAAATAAATATATAACAAAATTGTTGTATTTTGGTTAATTATTAACTAAGTGCTTGTGTAGCAAAGAATTTTTTTTTTTTTAAAATGTATAAGAAGATAGAAATGCCTTTTTATTTTATAATGAAATCATTTTTAAATGCTTTTTTTTTGTTTTTATGTTAAGATTAAATTAAAGATTTAGACCAGAACATTAAAATGTCAATTTATAATGAAATATTGTCGGAATAACATTTCACTTAAATTATAAATTTGATTTTGATTTTAAAATACTTATTAGCAAGTAATAAAAAGTTATATTGATATCCTCCTATTTTATTTTACATGTGATTAATCACTATTACACATTTAAATAATGTTTTGCCACTCTTAACACATGACAATCACAATCACTTACTTTAAATAATTGAGATTAAATTAATTATATCTACACATCTAATTAACTAAGAGCATCTTCATCAATTATTTATAGGTTGGTTCCTTAATTTTTTTTTATCAATCTCACTCATACATTTACTTATTTATTTTAATTTTTAATTTTTAATTTTTAAGCAACTCTCTAATCTATTGGTACACATCTCCTTTCATTTATACTTGAAATTATGTATTCTAAAGCAACTATCCACCTTATTATTTTTTAATGTCATAACTAAGAAGCAATTTATGTTTAATATTAAGCATCAATTAAAAACCCTTTTCAAAATATTGTTAAATTATCTCCCAGGGTCATAGTAATCATTTTAATTGTAAACACTTACTTAAAACATCACTACTAAACTAAAAAGTCATTAAATAAAAAACAATTTTAGAAAAAAAATTATTATATTAATTAAATTATATATTATTTTATAAATTAAAAAATATTATAATTAATAAAGTAGTTTTTATTATTCATTTAAAAAATTATAAATTAATATTTAATTAATTATTAAAAATTTAACTATCAAAAAATATTTTTATTTAATATTTTTTTTATATTACATATTGACGTGACATTAATTTTTTTTTATCTTAAATAAAATCTAAGTTCTTATAATATTCTTGTATCGAATATTATAAATAAAAATTGTTTGCAGCAGATTTTAAAAAGAAATTTTATAAATATTTAACTTTAAATGTATTTAGGATTATGAAAGATTAAATCGATAATTTTAAAAGTTAAAAGACGAAAATAAAAGAAACGGCATTGAAGTGGGAGTGATGGAAGTGGAAGGTCGGCGAATTAGGAGATTTGCACCTCAAAGGCCCTCACACCGCACTCTTCTCCCACTTCACGCTTCTTCCTCTTCCAACTCTTCCAATTTTTCCAACACTGTTTCCTGCTGGTAAATCACCTTCTATAAGAAAATGATATAATTATTATTTCCTTAATACTTATTCAATTACCTCTTTTTCTTCCATCTCTGCCACTCTAATTTCGCTAATGTCTAAATGCAGCTATTGCGACTACAAAATCTCCTCATTCAACAAACCTCTTTTCCACTTTGGTCGCCGATACTCCAGGTCACACTCTCTCTTCTGCATTCTCGCACCGTTCTGCTTTTTATTCAATGTTTCTTACACTTGCTTTCTTATGTATCTTATAGGTTTTTCAAACTATGGTTTTCGATTGGGGTTGGCTTTGCCCTCTCTGCGTGCCTTGGAGTTACTCTGGTGAGAATTTCGGTGTTTCTCACTTATTTTTTCCATATTAAATGCTTGAGTCGAAAGTGAACTAGTTTTAGCAGTCTGGTATTAGTTATTGAATGGTGGAAATTGTAGTTAAGGTTCTGAATATACTTTTATTAAAAAATCTAATGAATCCTTGAATGTGTATTCCATTTGTCAAATTGGTTATCGAGATTTGTGACTGGAGGACTAATTTGACTTGAGAAATGCATATTCGGAGAATCTAAGTGCAATTTTCATCATTGAATTACTAGTACGACCAGCCGTAGGGGTCTATTTGGATTTTTTTTTCATAGACACTTGTAAGAGAAAAAAATGAAATAAACTTTTCCATAAGCACACAAGCTAAATTTAGCTTATGCATAAACTAATTATGAAAGCTCTTTTGTATTTGTTTCTCTAAGTAGATGGTTTTTACTTTGCACTTATAGAGAAGTTTATTTCTTCTTCTAGAAGTGCTTGTGGCGAAATTCATTCAAGCAGGTTATCTTTGAGGGACTACTATGGCTATTTGCCCTGAATATTTTCTTTTTTGGATTTCAATTAATCTGTATAACACCGCACATGTCCAGATTCTTCTTTGGGAACTAGCCAGAACATTGCATCTCCGTGGTGGCAGCATTAGGCTTGGAAGCTTTGGCAGTACCTTGCTGTTTGGCTTACCTCCCTTGGTTGGCAACTTTATTTCTCCTTCCTTTCAAATTTAAATTAGTGTTTTTTTTAAAGGAGTGATAAATACAAGGAAAATGTATGGCAACACTAAAATGACCACATGGAAAATGTGAATAATCTTTTTCTGTCATTAATATGATCTAGAGAGGGTCAATATAAGGGAAAAGTAAGAAAACCAAAAGAAGGTGAATCATTCATGTTCTCATGGTAAGACAACACTAGCTGAAGTTAATTACTAGTGGACATTAAAGACTGCTTAATAGGAATTAATGTAAGGGTTTGCATAATTTAGTCTATAAAAGGATGTATTTGTATTGCAATGAGGATATATATGAATTTTGAAAGAAAATTGAGTTTTTCCTTTTTAAGAATTTTATGGAATTTTGAGTTATAAGAACCCAAATATGATCTTATTAGGGTAAATGATCACTCACTTTCTCATCCTTCTTGAGTGTGGGATCAACATCCTTCCCCAAGCTGAATAACAGAATGACTCCCTTCAGTTTTTTCATCCATCATGCACTTAAGAACTTAATAATTGCATCCTATGCAGGTGCCCGGGTTAAGTTTATCACTTGCTGATGTTGGGTACGCATGTGTTTCTACCATCATATCCGTCTTCGTGCATGAATTTGGCCATGCAGTTGCTGCCACAAGGTCCGTTGGCTTCACATTTTCCCTCTCTGGTTAAAACTTTGAGATATTATCTACTATTGTTGTGTTATCAGCTGTTAAGTTTTGTTATTCTTTTATTTAATATGTGACCATGCGAGTACCAAGAATTGAATAACCCAGAATTTGGTTTTTGCTTGAAATGATGAAAGGTAGATTCTCATGATTTAACCTTTTCAATGAAAAACAGTGAGGGAATACAAATAGAGTACATTGCCATCTTCATTGCAATACTATTTCCTGGTGCACTGGTTGCCTTCAATTATGAATTGTTGCAGACTTTGCCTCATTTAACTGCCCTCCGTGTGTATTCTGCTGGCATTTGGCACAATGCAATTGTAAGTTGAATAGAATATGAGCCATTGATACTAGTATCAAGGATGGACACTTGAACTACTTGATAAACTTTTTTTATGTGTTCTAGAATTTAAGAAGAAATTGAAAATATATACTTGTTAATGAAGGGAAAGCAATATGTAATGTTTCTTGATTGGTCCAGTTGAACTAAGTTTGTTCTATTTCACTAAGTGTTAGCTCATGGCAGTTGTTTTAGCCATATAATTTGATGGTTTTCAAGGCTATGACTCAATTCTTAGGATCTGCACTAGGCCTAGCTGTTTAAGCTTTTCAGAGAGCTGATCCTTGCTTGTTGCCTCTATGTCCAATTATTGTATCACTTTTTATGTTTACAAGTAATAAAACATGATATAGCGATCATCAAAAAATCTTTTCAAGGCTATGGATCAATACCAAAGTAGCCATCATTCTGCTATAGTGTTTTTGGAGTTGGCCTCTATCCTGTGCCATCCAGGATTTTGATGATTTCAAGATGCCAGTTAAGCTTTTAAATTGAGGATTGTCTTTAAATATGATTCGTTCTGAATAGTCAATAACACAACTGTGTAAGGAGGGGAAACCATTGGGGGAGTCTCTCCTTATTTTCTTGTATCTCTGTTCCTTTTCATACAATCTGTTCAATACCTTTTTCTGAGATTTATTTTCAGATTCCGAACAGACTCCTTTAGGTGTTTGAGAGACCTAGCCTCTCACTCCCAGTTCCACTCCTAAGCAACCCCACTTCTAAGTTCTAAGTTCTAATTCTTCCCCTTTCAGTTACGTCTCTAATCAGCTAATTTGTACACTAGTTTATGTTACTAACTGATTCAGGCCTGCTGAGGATTCTAACATTGAGTTAAACCAATTAGGTGAAATTATATACTGTATTTTTTAAATATTATATGATAAAGTAAATAAGAAGCTGACATAAAATATTTGTAAAAAATTTAGGTGAATTTATATATTAGCATCAAAAGATCATATTGTTCTGCAAGGTAAATAGTAATTATATAAATGCAAATTTGACTGATAATTAAATAATTTTATATTGATTAAATATGTTTAGGATGTACCATATAAAACAGAAACTACATAGAAGTTACCAATCAATATATCACTGACACCATGTACAAAGGCTTGGGTTCAATAGTGGTATTTTGGTAAAAATAAAATTGAACTGGTTTTCAATCCAACTATGACTGGCTGTGTGTGGTTCAGATGGTTTGATTTGAACCTGGTGTGACAGTTCAATGACCAGTTTTTAAATACTGATTTTAGTGGCTAGACTGAACTGATCAAAGGACTGGCTCGCAGTTGAATCAGTTGGCTAGACTACCCTGGTCCAGTTTTCTCAATCATGATGACATCAGAATAAATACAACTCATCAAAATCTTGCATGAAAACAATCCTGTATGGTGATATTCTAACAGATCGTAAGAAGTGCAATATGACTTTTGGAAGAAATCTTCTTGTAAAGTTTATTAATTAGTGTAAGTTTCATTTTGTTCTGCATTGGTGTCATTAGATCCTGAGTTTCTATCCTTATATTTGTGGGTGTGGGTGTCTCCATGTCTTTAGTTTGATTTTAAAATGATCTAGATTGCTAATTTCATTTCTACACCTTTTACATTTTTCTAGTGTTGTGCGGCTTGCGGACTGGCATTATTCTTCTTGCCCATGATCTTGTTTCCCTTTTACAGCAGTGGTCACAATCCCATGGTACATTTTTAAAATCATTTTAGGTTTATCATTTTCTTTGGTTCTTATATATCTGGCCCTTTCTTTTTACATTTTGGTGGCTTCATGGGAGCAGGTTTTGAATGTACCTGCAACCTCACCTTTGTCTGGTTATTTAGCTCCTGGTGATGTCATTCTATCGATAGATGATGTAGCCATCAGAAATGCGCAAGAATGGTTGAAGCTTAGTACGTTGACATATAACGCCAAGCTTGATAATGTAAATCTTTCTCATCGTTCTGGAGACTTGGAGACTGTCAATAAAATGAAGGGTTACTGTGTCCCTGGTTTTATGATGGAAGAAATCAAAATTACCAAATTGCTGGGAAATCAACATGTTTGTCCCAGTGAACTTACTGCCTTTGTAAAATTATGCTCTGCTAATGTTACGCTTCATGATGGTCAGAACGAAACCGATCTTTTGAACAATGGGTGGAGTATGTACTGCATAAATGCTAAAGATGTTGTCAAACGTAATAGGTGCGGTGATGACAGCGGACTAGCCACATTAAAGGGAGGTGGCTGTACGTGCGCTCAGGTAGACAATTATTTTAACGTGTAAACTTATTAATTTATGTTAATGTGTCTACTCTGTTCCTTTCACACTATACTTCGACATTTAAGTAAAACAACTAGCTACTGAATGTTCTTAATATTTTTCACAGGATGAATTTTGTTTAGCTCCAGTTCAGGAGCCTGGATCGGTGTGGGTTGAGATTGCATATTCAAGTTCTTCTCATGAATGTTTGTCACATGAACAAAACAGGTTTCCATTTTCTGAAACCGCCGGTGTTATGGAAACTAATTGTGGTGGGACTTTTATTTTTGTTGGTGATGTCGTCTCTATGGCACATTCAATTAAGCTAACATCGTATCAGCCTCGCTGGGGACCACAAATTGTTGCATATTTTCCAAGTATACTGGAAAGGATATTAATATGGACATTTCACGCCTCTCTAGCGCTGGCTCTTCTCAATGGTTTGCCTGTAAGTGATGAACATTTTCTTCCTTATGCTAGGGTATAATTGATGTTCACTGGATTATTAGAATACATCTACCTTCTGCACATTGTGATGAATTTAATGGGTTTGTAGGCCAGTAATATGTTCGGTGGGTTCTAATTAAAGAACATGGTAGTCCTTCTACGAAATTGTTACTAAAATTGTTAACTGTATGTTCTTTTTTGTTGCTTCCAATGCTGTGTTTAAGGAGTGTTTTGGGGAGAAAATTAGATTAGATTCATAGATCTGAAAACAACAATAGTCACTTTATTTTTTTTTTAAGTTAGGTTAAATTAATATGCAATTCACTAATATAGTCGGCAATTTTAAAGTTTAGGGTTTAGGTCCCTATACTTTAGAAGACCATAATTGGATCCTTAAACATATACATTATTTTTAATTGTGTTGTTTACTAGGGTGACATTAAGGTTTTGCAGGGTTCCATCAAGAAGAGGACTAATTGGACATTCTTAAACAGTTCAGGGATTTATTACAAAACTAAACTAGCTGCTTAAACTGTTTAAATATTTTCAATTAGGTCCCTGCTCTCGATGGAATAATTCTGATGGAACTTAGTGAGGGTCCCCAATAAAATTGATTAATAAGTTCAAATACGTAGTTACAAACGTTAAGAGACTTATTTAAAAATTCCTAAATATGTTGGATAGTTTTCAAATCTTCTTGAGTAATTACTGTTTAGGCAAGAATGACGTGTACTTCCTAGCAAAAGACCTAGTGAAAAGGAGAATTGTATTTATCTCAATTTGCTCATTGTTAGCTATGAAGCTCAAACACTCCTCTTAAATGGCGTGTCGGTGTTCGATACGAGTATATTGGACACCGACACTCGTATGACACCGGTAGGACACGTATCCGTGAAGTGTCCAATTCAAAAAATATTTGTTAGATTTCTGACAATTCTAGTACGATTCTAACACAATTTTAAAAAGGAAAAATACATTAATTTTCTAAAAATTCAAACTTTATTGTATAAATTGTTATTATGATTATAAAAATAAGAAACAAATCCTTGTGAACTAGTCATGAAAAACATCTTTCTGCTCCAAAAAATAATCTGGAACATTCTTGTGAACACAAATATTTATTGTCAATTTATATAATTCATAATTATATAATATATAAATTCGTGTTCCCGTGTCCTATAGTTTAGATATTTTATGTATCTCCGTGTCTGTGTCATGTCCGTGTCAGTGTCTGCGTTACATATTGTTAGTCAAAGAAACTGCTAGTTTTTCTATGCTTTGCTAGTTGACATTTAAAGAAAATGATTTGGTTTGTTTATTCCCTTAGAAACTGCTTTTATTGATGGAATGACCTAGATTGAAAGGAATGTAGAATATGTGAATCCCTTTTGAAGTATTACTTACAAGATTCTATTATGCTTCTATTGAATTTGCTCTTATAATGATGATATTATCAGGTCTATTTTCTGGATGGTGAATCTATTTTAGATGCAACTTTATCCCACTATACTTCGCTTAGCCCTAGGAAGAGGAAGAAGGTTCTTAGACTATGCCTTCTTGGTGGCTCACTTGTTTCTATTATTGTCTGTTTCCGAGAACTACTTCACTTGTCTCTTTTTTAATATCATCATTTTCTTCAATTTTTCTTTGATGAGTTTGAGAACAGTTCAACTCCTTGCACAAAGATGGACTGTGTAAATATTTGGTTTGAAATCTGAATTTATCAACTTCACACCCACACTGAAAATCATGTAATTTTTAACAGAATGTGATATTCAGCAATCTAACCTTTGAATTATCAAGTAATAACTAGTTACCGTATTATACTGATTCATAAATATTGTATACTGTACTTGCAATTTTCTTGCTTTTGTGTATGTGTATTAAGAAATCCTGAGACTGTATTAAGTAATAACTAGTTACCGTATTATACTAATTCATAACTGTCTTATACTGTACTTGCAATTTCTTACATTTGTGTATGTGTATTAGAAAAATCTTGAGAATGTATAATGAAACTTTAACACCACTTGTTTAGCTTATTATGATTTTTTATGGTTAAATATGTTCTTTAAACTTGCAGGAAGTTTGTTTTTTTTTTTTCTTCAAATATAAATTTGATTTTTTGTAATTTTAAAAAAAATTTTGTTTTTGTTTATCCACATGTTTTTTATTTAAACCACATTAACACAAAATACTTTAAAATAAAAACTATATGCATTTAAACCACATCAAAATTAATACTTTAAAAGAAAAAAATATGCAGTAAGGTGTTTAACGATAATATATTTGGAATTGGAAAAATTACTTTGTTCTATGATAAGATTACAAAATTGAAATAAGTTGTTATTTTAGTGATCTGGAATAATCTGGAATTTCAAATTTAAGAAATAAATTGATCAATTTTTAATTTTCGGAATCTAAATTTAACTTCAAATTTAAATAAGTGTGTAAATATAAACACAAAGGAAGGTGTGAGAGTGATGAAAATCATGGGGTGCATAAAGATATTACGGAGGTGCAGGAACCATACCTAAGAAAACGTTATTTTAAGCCCAATTTCCAAAGTTTTACAAAGCTTATTATTTGTCTTTTTGGGCATTCACCCTTGGTAAGGTTGTTTCTTCATGCACCTCCATATGTTCTTTCGCTACCCCACAGTAAATGTGAAAATAATTTTTGTTCTTCAGTAGAAAAATAAATTAATCTTAAAATTTCACACAATTTTCACCTTCTGTTTTGTTTCATTGCGGTACCTCCAAGTCACCCATTTGTGGCTTTTTTAGTGGTTCTTTACACCAGGCTGTTTCTTCGTGCACCTCCATATATTCTTCTCCCACCTCCATAAATTTTTATATGTCCAAACATAACCTCTGTAATATTTCAGATTACGTAATCCGGAAGTCTTTTTTTAAATTCATAACTAGCTTCTGATTACATAATCTGTAAGCCTTTTTTCAAATGTATGATTAGTTTATGCATTATGTAATTCGAAAGTTTTTTTTAGCTTTCGGATTACATAATCTGGAAGTCTTTCTTAAAAAATGTGTGTTCGGATTACATAATTCAAAAGCTACTCTTTGGAGGTGGCACAAGAAGATTAAAAAGATATTTTTTACATTGTGTATGAGAGTGGCAGAAGAACCTATGGAGGAAGAAACAGTCTTTACACAATTTGGGAGTGTTTGGCAGTCATTTGTACTTTTATAGTAGAAAATGTTAGTTTTAAGTTGTAATTTACTCTTTTCTTTTTCTTGTATTGATTTGTTGTTGATTTAAACGTTTCTCAAAATTTTATTTTCAAAAATACTTTGGATTATTCAGAAGAATTTTTGGATCCAAAAGTATTTTCCAAAATATATATACATATTACATAATCTGAAAAATTCTCTCAAATCTAAAGATAACCATAATATTTTTTTTAAATAATGGTCTCGATTACATAATTTGAAAACCTTTCACCAAATCCAAATTAGCTAAATTCAAAATATATAAAAATATTTTCATATTCTGAATTTTATAATCTTGACCTAAATCTTTTGATCCAGACAAAAGCTTTCAACAAATTTTATAGTCCTATTAAAATAGTTGAAAGTGTTTGTTCTAATCTTGAATCTTCTCATTATTTGATTCCTTATGACTCTTCTCAACTCTACACTCATTTTTCAGAAGTTGCTCAATCAACTTTCTAATCATCTTTTTGTTAGAGATAGAAGATGACGTAACAAATAATAATAAAAACTCACAAATAGAAGATGAAATCAAAACAAAGTATAAAAGTTTCTTTGGAATTCTTTAGCTTTTGAAAGAGTGTGGACTAAAGATATTGGAAAATTGAAAAGGTAAAATGCAAAAAGATTAAAAAACGTGAATCTACAAGGAAAATTCGATATCAAAGAGTTTGAAACAATAGAATGTTTGAAAAAGGAGTGATAGGACCTTTGAAAACTTGTTGATAGAAATTGACAAAAAGAATCCATTAGATTTAATTTGTTTCAGATTGATTAAATAGTTGAATTGGAATTGAATTTAAATTTATGTTTTTTTAAAAAGTTTGATTTTTTGTAAATCTAAATTTAAATAACTGGATTGAAATTTAAGTTTCTATTTAAAAAAATAATTTTGATGTTCATAAATGGGTTTAATATCGATTTTAAGATTACTATTTTTTTTAAAACCAATTTTAAACTTTAAAAAATTAAAATCAAAGATAACAAATAAATATTATGAATATTACACACCTAATATATGAAAATATAAAAAAATGTTGAGTGAACTTCAAAATCTATTTAACATAATAATAATAATAAGCAATATAATAATAATAATATAATAATATATAACATATTTAGTCTATTTAAATAATTATTAATTAGAAATATGTAAATATGCTTTGATATATACCTTCATGTATATTTTAGGTAATTTAATTTTATAATTATTAGTACTCTAAAAATAAATAAATAAATGGAAACTTTATAAAGTGTATATATAGGTAAAAATGAGAGTTATAATTACCATTCAATATTTAAATAAATATTTTGTGTTAATTATATTTTTTATTTACGTGAAATTAGGATGAGAAGAGAGTGGAGTGAAAGCAAGTTTGACAATGTTTATCTTGTCTTTAAGATAAAAATGTATTCATTTATTCTTCTTCATACTTAACTTTCTATCGATCCTAAATTCATTTTTATTAAATTATATATTTTTTTTTCACAAGAAAATCATTGAATAAAAATCAATTTAAAAAAATAATAATAATATGTTGTTATATTAATTAAATTAGAGGTCAAAATTTTTGACTATATAAAAACTAAAATATTTTTTAATTTTTAAATTTATTTCTATTATTTAAAAATAGTTTCTAAATTGATATCTAATTATTTACTAAGATTTTTTTACTAAATTTAAAATATATAATTAGTAGTTAAAATCTTAGTAAAAATTATTTATTAATAATAGAAACTAATTTAGAAATTAATAAATTTTGTAATCTCTAAGATGGTTTCCAATTTAGTCACTATAACAACTAATTGTTTTTGTCTCTAAAATTAGTTTCTATTTAGTGATTTTCTTGTAGTGTAGTGTTCTAAATATTAATTAATAATTTTTAAAATAAAAATAAACACTACAAGCAAATCATCAAATAGAAACCAATTTTTAGAAACCAAAATAATTAGTTGCAATAGTAACTAAATTAGAGACCATTTTAGAAACTAAAACAAAAATTGGTTTCTATTATTTTCTATTATGGTTAAATAGTTTCTAAATTGGTATCTAATTAGCAACTAAGGTTTTATCTACCAATTATTTAGTTTCTAAATTTAGTCTCTAAAACCTTGGTTGCTAATTAGAGACCAATTTAGAAACTATTTAA
>Ga0123342_1001302_pt1 | contig 41865 bp, 25 predicted proteins | sample Turbeawhitnodule_FD_89960 | JGI IMG/M metagenome (GOLD analysis project Ga0123342, IMG submission 89960) | Root nodule microbial communities of legume samples collected from Mexico - Turtle bean Mexico white nodule | ecosystem: Host-associated > Plants > Roots > Nodule | place: Mexico: Nepantla...
CTTTGGTTGCCATGTTCTATCAAGACACTTCAGTACCTTGATGTTTAGTTCCTCTTCATCAAACTTTTTACCAAGACTCATAAGATGATTCACAATATGAGAGAACCTCTTTTGCACATCACACATTGATTCTCCCTTCTGCATTCTGAAAAGTTCATACTCCTAGATTAGAGCATGCTTCCTAGCTCTATTTACATCATTTGTGCCTTTATGTGTGACCTCCAAGATGTCCCACATTTCTTTGGCCGAACTACATTAAGAGACCCGGAAAAACTCATCACAACTTAGAGCATATGTTATAATAGTCTTGGATATCCAATCAAATTTAGATTTCTTACATTCTGCCTCTGTCCATTCAGATGAAGGCTTATCAACCAAAACATTATCTTTCATAACTTGAGATACAAGAGGACCATTTTCAATTGATTCCCAAATGCCTTTGTCAGTTGAGTTTATAAAGATCTTCATTCTAATTTTCCAAACCTGGTAATTAACTCCACAAAACAGAGGTGGCTTGTTTATTGAGGCACCTTCCCCAAAGGGCATTTTATCAGCCATCAAAGATTTTTAAAAAAAAAACAGAAATCAGAAAACTTGAGTAACTTTCAAGAACCTTGTTCTTGATGCCAATTGTTAGAATGAATGGCTAAAACAAGAGGGGAGTGAATTGTTTTCAAAAGATTTTCACAAAACTTTGCTTAGAAGGAAACTTAAACAATTATTCCAGAAAAACTATTCAGAAAACCAATATAGAAAACAAACAGAAACTGGTATAAAAAATTCAATCAGTTGAAATTACGAATCAATCGGTTGTTTATGAAAACAGAAATTACAAACAGTTAATGAGAGAAAAGATAGAGAGAATTACACTTAGAGTTTATACTGGTTCACTCAATCACAGAGCTACATCCAGTCCTCTGCCAAACCACTGAGTATTCACTAGGCAATCAATCATAGATTACACATACATCAACCACAAAGAAGTGACTTTGAATCCCACAAAGCCTTCTCACCTTCTTTGCACACAACAACCACCTCAAGCCAGAATCACACTGACTTTACAGGATTTTACCACATCTACAGAAAGTAATATTGAACAATTACAAGAACTTGAATAAGATAGGAAAACACCTGGAATCTCTATACACCAGAACCCTATTGATCAGTCTTCTGAACCACAACAAAGCTCCAAAGGCAATCTTGCTAAAGAAAAACTTGGTAGAAACCTTTTCTCAAATCATTCAAATCAAAGCTCAATCAGAGTAAAAAAAAAAACTTCTCTCTTCATCAATCTCATTTTGTTAAAACTAAGACTCATTTTATATACCTTGAAAAGTTATCATGATTACAATTTTGAACGATCAAAACAGTTAAAATAGACTTTCAAAAAACTGTTGTGAAAACACACATTTAATCGGTTAAAACCACGATTTAACCGGTTGAATGGTTTTGTCAGTTATGCAAATGACTCAAAAAATAGTTTTAAAACAACTCTGTCAGCTAAGTGACAAACAACCGATTATTTCGAAATTTTAATCGGTTGTTTTTTCCTTTGCATGGAAAAACACTTTAATCTTTAAAAACAGATTGTAAAAAGCTTTGCCTGAGTATCAACAATGATCTTACAACAATTCTAAACCTCAAACTAAAACCTAAACCTAAAACATCAAACAGCTTCATGCTTCAAGAGGATTTGGCACATCAAAGCTTCCCATCTTCAACACAAATCACCATGGATTGCTTGAAGGCTAATTGTAGCTTAGTTGTGTGAGTTCTAGGGTAGTTTGAATTTGTTAATTCACTCTTAGTTAGAATCCAAAGTTGGTTTAATTCAAATCCTTTTGAAAAGATTGTTTTATGAAGAAGCAGAAAAACAACCAGTTGTTTTATCATTTCAATCGGTTGTTTCATACTTAGGATTTTTTAAACTAGTTTTAGCAGGTTTGAATTTGGTTGACTTTGCTGTCAAACCATATCAATCGGTTATTTCGACAAAACAACCGATTGTTTTTTTAATTCTCTTAACAGAATTTTGTTAAGTTAGTTAAATCTGCTTTAAATGATTTGGAATTGATTTGGCTTTTACAATAAATGTTTTCAACTACTTCTTGGAGTATAAATGTTTTATTTTACGCTCCTATCATTAACACTTACAAGATCAGTTTGTGAAATAAAGTTTTCTCCAAGATTGCTTAAGGCTTTGGATATTTTTCTAAGAGTGAAGTAGGACTTGTTGTGTACTTTGATTTGATTTGTAGCAGGTGTGATCAATCCTATTTCTTTCTTCATTTTTGTGATTTTGTAAGTACTGGTTTTCACAGAGTCAAAGGGTATTTTGATCTGTGGTATGATTGTGGTATGCCAAAGGAAGTGTGTGTTCTTGAGGGATCAAGATCACTTCTTTAGCAGTTGTGTGTTTGCAATCTGGTTTTTGATTACTTAATGGATACCCAGAGGTTTCTGGGAACTGGATGTAGCTCTTGGTATAAGAGTGAACCAGTATAAAACTGTTTGTGTGATTCTTTCTCTCCCTAAACTCTTTTATATCTATTTTAGTTATTTGTATTCACTGCTGATAAAAACAACCGGTTGAATTTTTGGTATTCAACTAAAATTGTTTTATAACTTGTGTTCTCTCATTCCTTTGGTTGTGATTCTTCTTAGACTTTCTTCATATCTTCAAACTTTGCGAAAAACATTTAAAACACAATTCACCTCCCTCTTGTTTAAGGCCTTCAATTCTAACAGTAAACACTTAAGGACCTAAAATCCAACTTCCGTTTATTATGAAGTCAAGGAAAAGGATTGCAAAAGCAACTAAAATGCCCTAGGAAGTTATAATTTAGAGACTTTGAATCATTCTTTGAAGACTTTATCTTGAACTTTTTGTTTTGATTAAGAGAGAATGCAAACCCTACGAGATTCTCTTTCTTTATCTCCCATAACCATAAAATTGGCACCTCCATTGTTTTTTTTTTTTTTAATACTTGTGAAAAATCAGATTTATCCTTAATTAACTTAAAAGTTAAGCCTAAGTCCCTACACCCTTCATCTTCTTTGATCCAGTGCAAATCTAAATTCTACGATTCGAAAGTCATTCTAAATCCAAAAAATAGTTTTCGTAAAATTCAGAAGTTAACTTTATATTCCAAATTCTCCAATTTAAAAGTCAAATTTATATTCTAAATTTTAAAATTCGAAAGTCAAATTTTACCATTCGAAAATCATTACTGAATCAAAAAAATGGTTTCCAAATGTATTCAAAAGTCAATTTTGTATTCTGAATTTTAAAATTTAGAAATCATTTCTAAATTAAAAAATGATTTCTAAATTATAAAATTTATATAGATTAAAAAAGGTAATTTTTGAATTGCAATAATCATGGAAGAAATTGCCTTATTGATCATAGCCATTACAAATTTATTGGACTTTACCATAAATGAGTTTATAAATAATAATATTATTATTATTATCCTAAAATTAGTGGCAAAGGTTCAATTAAAGCCACTAAACGACGGTAAATTATTAACGATGTGGGAGAAAGAGAAAAACATAAGAGCGAAGGAAGGAGCATAATTTAAAGGATTAGTGAGTAGAAAACTGAAATCCGAGGAGTGAGGGAGCTTAGACTAGAAAGGTCAAAATTGAGTTTTGTTTGGTTTGTTGGTGGCGAATGGCGAAAGAAGAGGAACCCACATCTTCACCTATGCACCCATCTTCCTCTTACACCTTCCTTCTCAACATCATGAGCAAAAGGAGAACCTGGGCATGCCTTTTTCTCCTCGTCTATGGAACCCTTTTGGCTTCTTCATGGAACTTCCTCCAATCCACGCTTTCTTGGTACAATCTTCAAGTTCAATCCTCCACCTCCGCCTGGCCTGCGCTCTACGCCTCCGTGCTTCTCGGCACCGTCTTTGGCCTCCTCTCCATGGTGGCGGCTCTCATGGTTATGGTTCCTGCGGTCGTCGTCACGTGGATCACCGTCGTCGTGCTGTTGGCCTTCTTTGGGAAGCCTAGGAGGACCCTCGTCGTGGAGGGGAGGAAGATCACGGGGGAGATTTTCGGGGTTGTGCTCAGGATTTTGTTGAAGGAAGGGAATTTTGTGGCTGCGGTTTGTGCTGTTTTGGGATACTTTGCTCTTGTTAGAAGGAATGGGACTCAAGAGGGGGTTGTTGGTGAATCGTGAATGATTGCTATTTGGTCGAGCGGTGGTTGGTTTTTTGGATTTTACACGGGGTTGGGAAGGTCGTTGTGATTTGGTAAAGTGTCTTAATCTGTTTTTTTTTTTGGGGGGGTTGAGAGTAGGAAGGTGAAAGGTGAAACATTGAAAATGTTACCTACTAAGATATGTAGATGCTTAGCTTCTTGATGATGTCAGGGTAAATCCCAGTGTATGTTCTAGCTAATTCATTAATTTTTACTACCACTTACAAGCTTATTTGTTTTGCTGAATCTATAGATATGTAATTGTTATACTGAAGTGGTTATGCTCAAACTCAATTCAGCTAATTGTTCATTTTTTTCTGATTTTGATCATCTGTTTGAGCAAGCATCCAAGCCTTTCAGGTTTGATGTTTGAGGGGCTGTGGACATCTGATTGAGGATAGTTGGATTCTCGAGAGCATGCTCAATAAATATCATTCAGGTTTCTTGAGTTCTTAACCAACTTTATGATTCCTTAGTGAGTGAAGAAAATTTGAAACCTAGAACCCAAATGGGGGAGGGATGAAAATATCTGAGGTGTTTGGTATGTGTGTTGAAGTCAAATTAGGGAGTTGAGTGAAAAAGACTTTGTTGAGAATCTGATTAGAGTATTTTGGTGCTTTTAAGTTAGCTAAACCTATTGAGAAGACAAGGGCTGTTCCTTAGTTTTCATGCCTGCCCAACAAAAGACCATGTTGTGTCTAAAGTACGAATTAATCAGAAACAACTTCTGTTGGAAGTCAAGTTTTGGCTGAAGCATCTTTACTTAGAATAGAAAAGTTAATCATTGAACCATTGTCAAATTATCCGGTGATAATAACAATCAACCATCCATCTTACCACACTCATGGCTATGATTTCACCAAACATGTTACTGACTAACTAGTCAAAGCTTATCAATATCTGAAAAGAAATTTCTTTTACAGAGAAGATTTTGTGCATGGCCCCCTTGGCATAACGCATGTGGGCTACTGATAAAGCGAGGAGAGTGAGGGAGAAGTGGATGGTTGTGACTTGTGATGAGATATATGTGTAAATAACATATTTGGGATCTGAATTCTGAATATTTATAATTTTAAATTGGTGACAGGGTTTATTTGACTGATCTTAGCTTAGGGTCAGTAAAGTTGTTTTGGAAGATATCTCCCACCAGATTCTTTTCTCCCAATGGTGGCAAACATCATGGAGAAGGCCTCCCATCTAATCGCATTAATTGTCTTCAGTTTCTTCATTGCACTATTATCCTAAACATGGTAAAAGGAGAAGCTAGCCAATTTGGAAAACAGAATCCAATTTCATTTGTAAAATTGGGTGATCTTGTTTACTTTTGGTACATATGTTGTTGATTGATGAGTGAGGAGCCTTAAAAGGGGACGTTTAAGAGTTCGTGTGAAAGTAAAATAAGAATACATATATAATCATATTTGAATTTGAATTTTGGAATTTGGAATTTGGTGTCTCCTTGCACATGTCCAACCAACCACACTTTTCCTGCAGATTATCTTTCCTTTATACTTGTTTTGCAAGCAAGCATGACTGACTAGAAAAGATTCATTTACTCCAATTTGACTCCAAGTTTTCTTTTTCAATTTTGGTAAAACATTGATAATTCTATAAAAGTGTACCTTTCTACAGTTCTAACAATACCAGATTCATTGTAGGTGTTTGTTTTCTTTTAAGAAAAAAAAGGTTTACCAGCATGTTTGACAATAACCTGATTATAAAAAACAGTATATGTTTTCTGAAAATCCTTTTAGAAACATAAAGAAAGTCATTATTTTTTTTATAAGAAGTATTATATTACATATAGATTACTTAGAAATAGATAAAATAATGTAAAAAGGAGACAAGTATCCGGAAGAAAACAAAAAATATATTTGGGTTTTACTTAAAGAGTTGAACTTGTCTCCTTTATTTGTGCAGAAAATGAATGATATAAGAACAAGCAGGAGTAATTGTATTTCTTGCTTCATGTTAATTGTTTCTTGCTTCATGACCCAATCACTGTTATCATTTCAATATAAATTAGCAGCTAAAATTAAGCATGCATTGCAGCCTCACCGACACTCCCTTGTTTATGTAACTTCTCTGTTTTTTATTTCTTGGGTCCATTAATTATGAAACACCAGTACAAGATAGAAGATAACATCAAAGCATGGCTAATGTATAAAATATAGGATATTGAAACACTAAATACATATTAGATATATAATTTCATATTAATCTAAAATTTTATAATGTCTCACTTATATAAATCAAAATAAATTTAATGTGTAAGTAGCATTCACACGTTGAGACATTATTTAGAAATTACGTTTGCATTTCTGATTCATTAATAATAAATTTCATATGAATAAACTTTTCGACTTTTACGTATTAAAGAACAAGATAACATAGAAGTTATTAAACTTGAAGCACTTTAGAGGAGAAATCAAATAAAAGAATTTCTATAAAAAAAAATAAGTATGTAAGTTGTTGGAGATCCCACATCGACTAGAGATCATATAGGCTCGAAATGGCTCTGATACTATATTACGAAATGGACTTTAAGCCTAACTCAACCCCATAAAACCGACTCATAGGGTTGAGGTTTGCACCCACTTATATACAATGAAAGGTTCTAATCTCTAGTCAATGTGGGATCTCCAACATAAGTTGACTTAATTTACGAGATAAATTAAATTAATCTTTTAAAATCTTATTTTATTTCTCAATAACTATTTTTTTATTTCTTTATAAACATATCTATTTATAAATAATACAAATAGAACTCACTCATAATGCAAGTTTCACCACTTATAAGCGCTACAAAATTTTGAAAAAAAAATCAAACAGATTATTATCGAGATTATATCACACATAAAGATTTTGTGATAAACTCTCTTTCAATTATCGAGATTTGTTTCAATATTTGAATTAAAAATAATATATTTATTTTAATCATCAATTACTCATTTATAATATTTCATTATTTTATCGTATCATATTTTTTTAATTATTATTTTGTGTTTGATTTTATTAGAATTGAAAAAAAAAATTATAGTATTAAAGGATAATTTATTGAGTTAACAAAACGTCATATTTATTCTATCTCTTTTAATTATCGAGATATGTTTCAATATTTAAATTTAAAAAAATAGTAAATTTATTTTTAAATATTTTTTTCATCAATTACACATTTACAATATTTAGTTATTTTATTGTGTCGTTTTTTTTTAATTATTATTTAGATAGTTAAATGATAATTTGTTTAGTTTTTCTTAAAGAGTTAGGATTTTTCTTAATCTTTTTCTCCTTTATATTTTCAGTTAATATCACTTTCTTAATATATATATATATATATATATATATATATATTATAAAAAAAATACCTAATTAGTCATAAGAATTAGGCTGCAAATTAACTTTTAAACAACAAATAATTATTTTTTGATTAATTGATTGTAACCAAATCATAAATTAGAGGTCAAGATGTAGATCATTAATATAATTCCTCTCAAAACTTATTTCTTCAAATATGGGAAATTATTAGAATTTCTATTGTTATGAGTTTTAACTATTAGAATTATTTATGAGTATTTATAGAATTTGAAATAAAAAATTCTTAAATTATTCAAAATTTTAAAAAATAGTAAGGACTCTCTTTGGTGGAGAGATTTGAAAGAGGTTTGAAGTTTGGAGGGTTGGGGTCGGAATTTTGAAGATGTTTTCAAGTGGAAGATTGGTATAGGGAAGGAATTTTTTTTTGGGAAGAAAATTGGGTGGGCAGCAGAGCTTTGAAAAGTGTTTTTCCGAGGTTGTTCTCCCTGAGTTTGTCAAAAGAATCTAAGGTGACCGAGCTTGGGGCATGGAATAATGGGTTATGGGTTTGGACATTTGCCTGGAGAAGGAGTCTTTTTGAATGGGAGAATCAATTTGAGTGTTTAGTTCTCACAGGTAGTCCAAGGTGTGTGTTTTGACTTGGAAAATGAGGATAGCTGGGTTTGGAAGGATGGGGAGGCGTTTTCATATACGGTTAATTTTGCCTATAATCGTCTTAGGAGGGGCCAATAAGAGGAGAATGTCATCATGTTTAAACAACTTTGGAAATGTAAAGCCCTGCCTTTTGCACTTGTTATTTCCCGGAAGGTGTTGGAAAATAAGCTAGCTATTAGGGTTAACTTGGAAAAGCGTGGGATTGTGGTTGAAAGTCCTTTGTGTAGTCTTTGTAGGGTGGAGGTGGAATCCCGGAAGGTGTTGTAGCCATTTGTTTTTCGAGTGCAGATTTGCTTGACTAGTGTGGAGTCGTTATTTTGCATGACTTGGAGTGCAGTTTGTGTCCCACAATGATCCACTGCTAAATTTTTCTCAATTTAGATTGTGTAATGCGTCTCCTTTAGTAAATGAGATGAGGGGAGTGATTTGAACTGTAGTGGTAAGTGAGTTGTGGAATCATAGAAACAACGTAATCTTTAATGGGGGAGTTGTCGATGGTTTAGAAGTGGTTGTCTTGGTTCAAGTGAAGATTTGGTCTTGGATTATGTCCAAGTCTCTCTCTGGTCTGTTCTCCTTTTCTGAGTGGTGTCTCGAACCTTTGGTCTGTATGATGATGGTTTCTTGATATATCTTTTAGCTCAGGTGCTTGTTTTTAAGGTGTTTATTTCTGGGTTAAGTCAGGGGTGTTTTGTAATCCTAGGCGTTCGGCGGTGCGAGTTTTAAGATGGAGTGTCTTAGGTCTTTTATTTTATATAAGGATTGGACCACCCCTGAAGTGATTCACATTTATTTATTTTTTATTGCCAATAAAAAAAATCTTAACTTTTAATATCATTCTTAAATAAAAATGTAAAACAAATAAAATTCTTAAATTATTCAAAATCCTAACAAAATACAAGGTTTAATGACTATTTTGGTTCCAAAATTTTATTGGAAAATGTAATTTTGTTTCAATCGTTTTAAAAAATTTAATTTGGTCACAAAATTTTTAAAAATGATTTAGTTTGGTCACAAACACATATAATTCAATATGTGAATTATATGCAGTTATGAAGCTCGAACACTCATCTTAAATCTTATTATAATGTAAAAATTATATTCTCCTAAAGGGAGTGTTTGAGGAAAGTGTCTACACCAAAGTGTGTACAACACAAATCCTAGTCTCTAAAGCACTAACCCTATGTGTATAACACCTGAAACTCATGCATGTACAAGTGAGTGTATAAAGGGAGTGTCTACTTTATTAGAAATGTCTAATATTTACTCTTTTTTAACCATTGGGATCAGTTTAAATATTTGAATTTAAAAAATAATAAATTATATTTAAATTATTCTAAATTCTAAATAAACACAAACCTTAAATTATTTTATACCTACCTAAATAAAAATATAAAATAAATAAAATTTCTAAATTATAAAAAATCATAATAAATACAAATGCTAAATTATTTAATGTCCTAGTTAAATGAAGATATGAAATAAATAAATAAATTAAATTATTCAAATTCCTAAATATACACAAATCTTAAATTATTTGCTATTGTTTGTTGGTTGTTAATGTCGTCACTTAATTTTTTCTCTTATATTTTGTGACTTATTGGAAGTTTTTGTCAATATCATTATGTATTAGTTATTAAATTTGTTAATCACTGCTTTGCTCTTATTGATCCTATGTTTCTTATTTTAAATTTATTGATTCAATAATATAATGTGTTCTAAAATAATATTGTTTCATGTATACGTGTATATTTTGCTACTTACATTTCTACAAATATGAAATATGTTTGTGTTTTTTTGTTTTTGAGTTTGCTTCTACAATTTCATGATTTAATCTTATATGCAATTTTATTTCAACTGTATTGATTTGATCATATCATGTGGTGAACACTTAAAAAAATTGACAACTACATTAAAATAGTTTAATTCATATCTATTAATTTTGTAATTATTATTTTTACATATAATTTTTACTTTTATTTTCAATTAATTACAAATATTCTTGCAAAAATAGTATTGTCTTTCGTTATTTTATTTTATTTTATTTATTAATATTGTAATATTTTTTAAGAAATCCCGTGTTGTGCTACAGTGCTAATTATGTACAAATTTGGCTAGAGTTTGAAAAATAAGCCTATTGTAAGGTTCAAAATGAAAGGTACTTGTAGTACTTTTTTTTTCTTTTAGAGAAATGATATTTACTGATAAGAATTATATATAATAAAGGATAAATTTATAATTAAATAATAGGATAAATTTATAATTAAATAATATAGAAAAATATTAAAATAATAATATTGAGAACTGTAATGTTTGTATAAAAAAAATTGATTTGTGAATATCTCATTAATTTGTTTTTATTATGGGAGAGTTGTAGCTTTTGGGATCCATAGATTTGCTATAGTGATTTTCTCTAGTTCACGAATTTTCTATGGGTTTCCACTAGGTTTTTTTGAAAATGTTGTATACATTGCCCTAAAGACCCGCAATCAATGATGAAAAGTCAAATGATATATCACTCATAGACTAAACCAAACCAAATTGGACATATAGAATGATAGCTACCAAAGAGAAATGGATGCATGTTATTGTCACATCATATGAATTAAATATGACTTTCTTTAATATCTCATTTCCTAGTATATGTTGGTCATGGACTAATTGTTATCTAGATTTTAAATTTTTTGAACAAAAAGTTTGATTTTCCTTTTCTTTTTTTTTAAATACGTATGGAGAATATTGAAGCTTTGTTTCAAACTTTTATATTCTTTGTTTAGTTTTTCATTATTGTTTCTTCTCAATTTTTTAGGTATCATAAAACATGGTTAGTAATATTTAAACATAGACTTTGTTTTCAAATAATAAATTTAATTTATTAGGCAAACTTTTAAATTCATTTATCAAACTTCAAAAAATATTGATAGAAGAGAAGAGTTGAACAAAAGTTCATTATATACTTCGATCACTAAGTACACATCATTGAAACATATTGTTTTGTTTGATACGTGTAATGACGTTCAAATATTGTATTTACTATGAAGTATAGTTGAGTTTTTTTTTCTAACTCTGTTGAGCCAAGGTCTTCACATGTAGCCATGGTAGTTTTCTTCATATGCTTCTTGAAAGTCTTCTTTCATTTTTTTTGGGTTTTATCTTGTTATGAGCACTCTGACATAAAATGATCCTGTATTTTTGCATTTGCAACAAATAATTTAGTTTTCTCCTTCCTTTATTTTAAGTCCTTAGGTTGATTTTGTTATGTCTTATTTCCTTTCAATCCTCCTTTTCTTTTCAACATGTTGTGTATTTTTTTATACGAACAATAATCCACTTCTTCATCTGATGACTTGTTTAACAATTCTTCTTTTTTAGGATTTTGGTGGGAGTATGCTTTTTATGTTGTAGTTCATTTTGGGAGAGAAATTCTCCTTCTTCATTTGTATGTCTTGTTGAAGTTTCAATTTGTGAAACTTAAGGATTCTCACGAGTTCTTCTTGATATAGGTTCTTTGATGTTTGTAGAGCGTTTATAAGTGGTCTAATAGTAAGACTAAGTTTGTTATGTTTAACCTTGGTGGAATCTTCATACATTAGTGTAATAGTGTCCCATATTTTTTTATAACTCTTTGAAGGCATGGAGTTTGGTGTACTCCTCTTTTTTATAAAACACACATGAACTCATTTTTGAATTTAAAGTTTAACAAGCATCTGCATTTTTGCTCCTTCATCCACTCGTCTTTAGAAAGATGATGTTTTAGTCATCACAAAGAATGAAATTTCCATTTTCTACAACATTCATCATGTAATATATGACATTATTAAAACAATGTTATCATTATTTGTTTGTTTCAGTACTAGAATTCCACAATAAAGAAAGTTTGTTAACAACTTATTCTTTATTTTTCTATTTTTTTGTAAGATCTTTCCTCCAATCCCACAAAGAACTAACCCAAGAGACTAACTTTGCTACCAACTGAAATAATAGTTAAATTATAAAAGGGGACCTGAATATAGTTTTATAATATTTTGTAATTGTCTAGAAAATAGAATGTATTATTTTATAGACTTTTGATAAAAGGGAGTCATATAATCAATCTTGATTCTATCACGTACTTTTCATTATCACTTTTAGCTTAGATGAGTGTACACAATGTCATTCGTTGAGAACTTTAATCATCCATTGAGATTAAGAACACTAAATATTCTTTAACATTAAGTCGCTTTCAAATATTATTTTATCTTCCACTCCTCACTACAAACAAAGATGTTTCATAAAGGTTATAGGAAAAAGTCTTTTAGAGATGATATACAAATTGTAACATCCCTAAATTTTTACCCATATTTGCTAATATATAAACATATACTACTTTCTCATATTTGTATCTAAAAAATATACCCTCTTCATAGGGATTTAATATGTACACAAAAGTCTACAAATAAAACATTTGTTCCTTTGGTTGCTCACTGAGGAGCTCTATCACCTGCAACCTCATTTGCTCCCGTGTAAATTAACATGATCATCACGGATTAAAGAAAACAAACACAAAACAAAGCATAAGGTAAGTTAGCTATTTTTAAAACTTCAAATATAAAACTTTAAATATCAACATAAACCATCAATATTCATACATTTTCACAATTTCATCAAGTGTTTATCATGTTCATCATCCATATTACTTCTGTCAGATTTCTACTGACTCACATACTCAGACACTTGACTCTACTTCCGGAAGACTCGTGCATTGAAATTAGCATCCAAAGACTTGCACCTGTCATACTACTCACTGTGAAATCCACATAGCCATGCGCATAATTATCTCAATATATCATCATCTCATATGACAGGGTAAATTCATTTGATATGCTCTTATCAGTTCTTTCAAACCTCAGACTCAGCCAAATGGACCTCCTTTGACTCTCACCAACTGAATAACTTCATCTATGTGATTCCATTATATCAGTAGAGTCAGGATCGTCTCATCCACAGGACACTCACAAATCAATACACCCTAATAACAATCTCAGCATAATATTTCCTTTCCTGAAAATACTATGTTTTGATCACACTTTCAACTTATTACATACATCATTTAACACATCAAAGCATCATTCAATCAATCATATTTTAAACTTTCAAAACAATCTAAATATATCTCAAAATTCACTTAAACACATAACTAAGTTCCAAATATATGATCTCTAAATCAATCATCATCTAAAATCAAACAACCATTTCTCATCAAACTTTTCATTTAAGTAATTCAACAAAATATTCAAAAACAGTTCAACTCATTTATATTATCATTCAAACATTTTCAATTCTCAATCACAAACACTTTCAACAACTTATTCACCTTAAAATCAATATAAAAGATTCAAAATCAACCATTTAAGTCAATATATTACTTTACTTTTTAAAAGAGACAATCCTGCAAGCAAAAATTGGAATTGGTGACCACGTCACCCCACATCCAGATCTTCTAACCTAGGGTTCTATTTTAAAAATAAAACTAGCTTCCTTTACCTGGACTTGAGTAGATGCTCACTAAGAGCTCCAACCCACCAAAAGCTTAAGGATAACCTAACCTGCACCATAAAGTATTGATCACAAATCTAATTATATCACTAGGACCCTGATCTAACAGAGATTAATTCTGAAGATAAAAACCTCACATGCAAACTTAAACTAAAAGACAACCCTAACCATATCAAAACTAACTCAAAGAAAAATGAGCCAAGAATGAATTTACTTTATCTAAGATTGTGATCAGACAATCTCGTAGAGTTCACTGTCAGGAGTCCAATGGCAAACTCCGATTGTCAAACTAATGAGCGAGGATGTCAGAATCTTAGAGAGAAGGGAGAGGAAAGGAAAAAGGGAACAAAAATGAACTTACTCTATTAAAGATTTCTGATCGGGCAGTCTTGTAAATCCTGCTATCAAGAGTCTAATGGTGGACTCCGATCGTCAAACTAGTGATGGGCGAGGATGTTAGAATCCTAGAGAGAAGAGAGAGGAAAGGAAAAAGAAACTTGTAGAGAGATGTGGTTCTTTTAAAATCAAACATGAATAACTAAATTTCTATTTATATAGTTTTTTCCCTTTTAATAATAAAATATTCAGGTGTCATTTTAATTGTACAATATCTACTCTAAGACTATTTTTCTTGGTCCTTACACAAATGAAATGCACATGAATATTAGTGGATTCTTGAGAGCTCATATTATGTCACTACAACAAAATCATTAAATAACAACTATTTTTATTGGTAAAAAATAATTAATTACAATATTGACTAAATTAGATATTATTTTTATAAACTAAACAATTATTGGTATTTAAAAAAAATCTATTATTAATAAAAAATTATAAAGTAGTTTCTGAATTGGTATATGAAATTAACTACCAAAATTTTAGTTACTAATTATTTTATATTTTAAATTAATGACTAATTTATAATTAAAAACTAATTTAGAATATAAAGTACGTAATTAAAATATCAATAACTAATATTATATACTAATTTAGAAAATACTTTATAAATTTATATTAGTAATAAAAACTATTTTAATTTTTTAATTTATAAAATAATATTTAATTTAATAAATATAATAATTAATTATTTTTTTATCTTTAAATTAGTTGTTATTTAATAATTTTTTTAAATATACTTTTCTCCGTTATCAAATTAAAAATGGATTATCCTTTTCTCACTCAGCTACAACTTCTAAAATGAACTGGATTATGTACACTATTTGTGTTTTAAAAAGGAGCAAATTATCCTTATCGATGCTAAGATATATTAAGAAATAATATCTTTATATTTAATCTTACCAGAAAATTAGAGTTAGTTAGCAGAATCTGCTATAATTAATTATTTATTGAAATTCTTATATCCCACAATTATAAGAATTAAGAATTTCCTTGTTCCTCCTACTTATGTTATTCCTCCTATACTACTATTATAATAATTTATACGCATATTTAAGGTATATATATATATATATTTAAGGTATATACTACTATTATATATATATATATATATATATATTTCTATTTATGTGTAATTATATTCAATAATACAAGTTTTCAAATTTTAAAATTTATTTTTCTTTTTACGGGTTAGGATGGGGATAATAAAAGGTTTGTTTATGCGAGATTATCTTATTCCTAACTAAATATATATAGATATTAAGGTGTTTACTTACATCTATAAGATAAAGAAAACAAATTAAAAAATATAGTTAATAGTAAAAATTGGTGGTTGAAGGTTAGATAAAAGAAAAAGTATAAATTGAGATAAAAAAAATGAGAGAAGGATATTTTAGTAAATTTATAAATTATAATAAGTATATTTAGCAAAAATACATTTAAAATGTTAATTTTATAATAAAAAACGAGAGAAAATAAAAAAAAAATATCAGTAAAAATAAATAAATAAATAAATATGAACCACTTTATAATAGTCTAAATATTATATAAAATTGAATAGAAATATTTTCAAGAAGTTATCACATATATCCTACTCAAATAATTAAAAAATAAGTTAATAAAAAAAAAACATCTCAAAAACAACCTAAGACTTCGTATCTATTATTAGTAACGAAAAATGATGATCAAAACACTGTATAATTATGCAGATGGTGATCAAAGGTAACCATCATATAAACCTTTAATTGAAAGTGTAATTATGTAGCATTGCATGTAAGAAAATATTAATTATTAGCTTTATGACGTAAATGCATAGCAGATGAGATTAATGATGGTTGGTTTTTTTAGTATAGTGGTTGAAAAAGAGTTGAAACAAATGCATGTAAAGCACTATGTTGCTAGTGAATAATCATATAGGTTTTCACTCATGGTTGGTCCCCAACTTTGAAGAAAATGAAGTAAATAAATGAGAGATGTTGAGAAGTGAGAACAATGGTGGCTTCCCGTATAAGACACTTCTGTGTTCTCATTCTGACATTATCGTGTAACTTTCGTGCCATGCATGCATATGTTGTCCTTTTTTTAGCTTCGGTAGGAACAGCTAGCGGAACACACTTTTACATTGTACCTATGATTAAAAAATTGTTTAAATATATTTTACTATTCAAATTTAGTGTTTTTAATTTAGTATTGAATATTTATCAACTTTATTGATAATCAATCTCTATATAAACCTATGGGGCCACTTTTAATAGAATCATTATAATATTTGTCTTTCTCCTTTATAATACTTGTATTTCTTTTTTAGTTATAGACCTAGTTGTTGAAGTTTCTCTTTGATACATAATCTCATCTTTACTTTTTTTTTTCTTAATGAACTTGATGATAAGAGAAAAAAAAAAGTTTGAAAATAGAGAAATTTGTTACTTTCCTTATGTTATGCTAGAGAACACTTTTTAATTTTAAAATAAACATAAACCTCCTTTATGCTTTTAATAAAATGTTACTTGTATTTTTTTCATCTTTAAATAGATGTTCATTTATCTTATGTTTTAAGTAAATTACAATTATCTTGAGGTATTTTTTTAAACTATGTAATTGTTATATTCTTAAAAATAAAAAAAAAATGTTTATTTTAAAACTAGAGAGAGTTATAACGTTGTTCAGTTTAACCTTATGTTATATTTAAATTATATTGTAATTACAACACTAGATTCTTTTATATTATATTTTTCTTATGTTAAAAGGAAATAAGAATATCAAACAAAACAATTTCAATAACTCTTTAATCACTTCAAAATTTCAAATCCAAACAATCAACCTTTATAAAATTAAGTTTTAACCCATAATTTCTATTTTTTTCAAATTTTAAGTCATACATGTGTTTATTAAAAGGAAAATTAAAAAATAAAAAATAAATAAGTTTTTTTTAAGAAAGTAAACTGAGAAGATCTCACTAATGAATTATGGAGAAACTATATAAGATAGTATGAAACCAAGTCTAACCCTAAATTTTAAGATTAAGTGTTTGTGAGTTTTTTTTTATATGTTATTCCATTCTTTTATTTTTAATTAATATAATATTTTCAACTCATACTTAAATGTGTTATATGTTATTCAAATTTTATTTTATCTAATAAAATTTTTAAGTTAAATAATATACAAAATCTCTTAACTAGTTTGAAAGTTCAATATTTTTGTAAAGGTAAGTGAGGAAGAAGTTTAAATTGTTTTTCTAAATCTTGAAGAGAAGAGAAGTGATAGAATGGAAGAAAGTGAAGAAAAATAATTATTTTGAAAATAGAGTTTAAAATCTTTGCACGAACAAGTTTGATAACAATGTTATTTTTTAATCTCCATATCCAACAAGTAAAGTCTAAAGATTTACAATAAATGTCAGTCACATTCTATTTTAACTCCTCAATTTAAACACAATTATTACAATATTGTTCATTTGCAAAGGGACTCACAGACCTCTGATAGTGACAGGCTGATAAGGATGGGATGCTCACAGTCAAGTAAGCTTATTATGTTATACAATATTAGCAATGAAATTTTCCTGCATACTCTACCTAATGCTCTTACTTTTAGGCTGGAAAATTTTGTTGGATAGAACACCAACTAGAGTGAATCTGGTAAAAAGGGGAATTGACCTTTCATCCACAACTTGTCATTTGTGTAATGATGTAGAGGAGTCTGTTCAACACCTATTTTTGGAGTGAAATGTGTTGCTTTCCATGTTTAGTATACACGTTATAGATGTACAAATATTCAATTAGCAAACCACAATAACCTTAAACACCATCTTCAACATTTTGTTCTTATCCATTTAAACACAAAAAAGAACTGTGAGGGGAGGGGAGTATGGGGTAAATATTGTTTGGAGTATATGAGATCAAAGAAATAAAATAGTTTTCAAGGATGGAAAGGTTAATGTAGTAGAGAATTTTCATGTGGCTCATTGCAAGCATGGTCCTGGATGGAATGCAAGGTCGCTAAGTGTAACTTTTCATACTCAGACTGAATTCTTAATCAAAATTTATCCATGAAATCCGTGTGATTATTTGTATATGTTTACAAAACTGTAAGTTCTTTGCCTTTGTGTCTGCTAACTGTTGTTTCAAGGATGATCAATATGGTTAAAGCCTCTGTAGGGAATTATTGTTGTAATATGTACTAGTGCAAGTGGCTGCGACAAGCTGCAAGCTGACAAATTTGGTTTTGTAGTTTTCACTGCAAGGTTTTTTGCAGTTTGGTTAGGATGATGCATTCATATTATCCAACTTTACAAGAAGATGATCGAGAGCAAAAAATATTATTCGGGGCTAGGTCAATCATCACAAGCTGAGACACAAGACCCCACCATCCCTTAGAAGATCCTCAGGAGAAGAGCACCCATGCATGGACTAGAATATCAACTATTCTTCCTTCTAGTCTTTTTAAGATATGATTAAAATGTAATAAATTGGGCTCACATTCGCCCAAGAAGAATAATTTTAGCTTAGGCTTCTAGAAAAACCTTCCCATGTGTCGCCCCTCCCATGTGCCTCACAAACTTAACCTAGTTTCTAGAAGCCTCCTCCATGTGTGTAGCACCTTTTATCCTAGATTCTAGAATGCTCTAGTCATATGTCGTCCCCTCCATACTCTCTTGCTCACCAAGGCACCTTAGGCTATAAATAGAGTGTATTGCTCCTTGTAAATGACATTGAATTGATAGTAAAGAAACTTTGCTTGAGTGAATCTTGAGTGTTCTAAATATCCTCTGAGTCTTAACTTGGTAGAGATGGCTGCAAGTGGCAACTCATTTCCTCACTCATCTTGGAGCTTCCTCCCCCAAGTGGTGTAAATCACCCCATTTCTCCACTCCATAAGCTTCTTCATCCTTTTCCTTTGTTTTGCTATTCTTTTCCGCCTATGTTATTCATGTCTTTATTCAATTCTTTTCTATTGTGTTTCGCCCATTATCCCTTCTTTATCATGTTTAATTTGGTGTTATAATCATCATAGAGTGTGTGTTTTTCTATTTTCACTTTTGAAGAGAACCTTCACACTTACTTAACCACTTAGTTAAGTTCGTGTCCAATGGAAATATTCACCGAGTTATCACCTCTTCTTGCTAATCAAATCATAATCCAAGTGAAACTCCTAAAAACATGTGTAATAGCAAATCAGCTCACATCATGCATACTGCTATTAACCCCTTGCACTTGTTTAGGCGTGGGATTCTACAAAAGGACCTAGCCAGTCGGGTCAATCGGGTTGGATGGACAAGATAAAAGGATCTCAGTGCTAGAGTTGCTGGCCTGTAGTGTCTACAAAGGGAACTATGAAAGAACCAGCTGGAACAAGTTGAGGATGCATTGTCAACAGTTGGATAGGCATGCTATCTAAGGTTTAAACAGGTATAAGTTGTCATGGACCTCTACTGAAAAGGGTTAATGGGAGTAGGAGTCTTGTTGTCATTTGTATTGTGGATGGAAGTCTAATGAGCAACAACAGTTGCCTACAATTTTGGCCATTCCATTTGCTACATTTTTTCAGTGCCATACATCTCGACCTTGGAGGTGTTGCAGTAGGTGTGAAGTCATTCATTCAAGATTCGCTCTTAAGGGATTGCTTTTATGCTAATGATGTATTTTATGCTTGTTTAGTGGAATCATTTTTGTGCTTTTGTTTAAAGATGTAAATCTAAAGTTTTTGTAAGTAGAAGACTCATGGATAGCTTTTTTGAAATGTAAAATAGTATAAGTTTGAGTAGAGTTGAAACTTTTTGGATATGAAACATCTAACCTTTCATTTTGTAAATGAGTTGGAACATTCCTCAAATATTTCATTTAATTAACTCAACTCGTATTTGTTGCTAAAAAAAATAATTATTACAGTCCACTTAAATATAAAACAAACTAACATACATTAAGCAAATACATTTTAAACCTACATTAAATTTAATCATCATTTATAAATTAATTTCTCTCACTTATATAATAACACAGAAAAAAAACAAAATCATTACATGAACGTGATTTGGTTATTATAGTTGAATCATAACAACATATTTATAAATATGGAGATAAATATTAGTTAATTATTAAAAAAATCATAATCCTATAACTCCTCGTGATTAATAAGAATTAGTCTCATATTGTTGCATGTAAATATAAATTTGTTTTTTCGATTACACTTGTTCCGACCTCAAGTCGTTGGGCAACATCGCTAGGATCAATCATCGCATCTGAGGTATTGTCCGCTTTGGAAGTCGGTGTTCCGTCACGATTTTGTCTTTAAAAGACGTCTCGAAGGGTGAAGGGAGGAGGGAGTATAAATAAGAATTAGTCTCATATTGTTGCCGCATGTAAATATAAATTTGTTATTGTTGCATTTAGTCTTTGGAATTTGTTTTTTCGATTACACTATAAATTGTTTTTTTTTATCAGTATTAGAATTTAAATTGGTAAATTTGAGGCTTTTCTTTTTTAATCCAATTGACGTGAACTTTTATTCTATAGAGCAGTTATTAGATTTATCCTCTTTTGTAACTTGGTAGTTTGTAATTGGTAAGAAACGAATTCCAAATAAATAAAAAATTGAGACCATATATCTTATTTTGGCAATAACTTTCCTCTACAGTGTTGATTGAGAATTTATTTTGGGTATCCAGCAGAAAGTAAAAGTAATGAATTGTCTATTATTAGAAAATTCTTTAAAATGGGGTTCAAGGTGAATAGTCTTTAAAATGGAGTTCAAGGTGAATAGTCTTTAAAATAGAATCCTAAAATGCATTAGAGGGTTTGACATTTAATCTTAAGTAAATTAAGATGGTTAACATTTTATAATAATTATTTTAAATTAAATAATGTTATAATCTTGAATTACATTTTAGTAATCTCTCTACCAAATCAAAGTAGTTTCAACCGCAAATACATCTAAAAAACTAATACAGATTTGCCTACAAAACCATGATTAGATATCAGAAATGATGCACCAGCTAAACCTAACCACTTCTAAAATAGAGGCATTTGATGGTGATCAAAAGAAGAAAAAAAGGTATTGATAAATGATTCTAAAGGGAATGATTGGAGAAAAATTCAAATACTAAAGGTAGCTATGATTTGGATGTGATGAGGTGAAGGTGTAAGGACAAATCACTCAACCATGCCATACCAGAACATATATAATAATGCATATATTTTATGTATAAAAGTATGTAACCACAAACATCCCATGAATTTAATACTAATAATCTTTTTGGGGAAATAATTGTGTATGATAAAATGTAATTGCATACCTATTATGCTAAGTACGGTATAGCATAATAAAATAAGAAAGTGGTAGCTGTCAAAAAATTGTCCATGCATGAAATGCTTACACGTGGAATTTGCCGACATCTGCACCAAAACAAGGAAGGAAACTAGGTCTAACGAATAAATATGACTTCACAAAGAATCTCTGTAACATGCCAACATTTAAGAATACTGTCTGTGACAAGTGCTTTTCTTTCTTTCTTTCTTTGCTAGTATTGCTTTTTTACTTTAAGTTTTCTTCTATTTTTTCTCTTCTAATTTTTTTTTTCTTTGTAAACTTTGTCTTCCATGGTTCTTTTGGTTATATACTATTTATTAATTAACTTAGTTTTTAATATTCAATAAAAAAAATTGATGCAGTTCTCCAATGCTGTCGTATCAACAGGTCTATTTAGGTATGTTTAGGTAGAATTTATTATGAACAATGGTATTTGCCTTAATAATACAAATTAAGGCCAATATTTTTATTTGAGGTTATTCTTAAAAATAATGATATTTAAGTATGTTTTATTAAACAATCAATTATTTTTTAGCCTTATTTTTGAAGTGCAACGTATTTTTTTTCTTTTTATAATATTTATCATCTTAAACAAATTAAATATCTGATTTTTTTAATACTTTACATTATTTTAAAGACTATAAATTATTGCTTTTGTAATAAAAAAACATTATCAGTCTTCAAAATATTGATAGATATAAAGTTATACTTGTGATGTTGAGTTTTGGAAATATTATTTTCTATTGTGTTGACTGTATTCTTCAATTGTTTTAAAAAACATATAACTATAAAATAAAAAATAAAGTATATGTTGGTAGTGTAAAATACTTTACTCACTTGTACAATTACAAACACTTTATATTTTTAAATTCATTGATCTTACTGTGATGAATAATCTATAAATGGTTAATATATAGTGTATTTACACTTGTTGTAAATATTTTTAATAGCAGTGGTATAATATGTTTTTTTTAATAAAATGTTGTATTAATGTCTGATCTTCATAGTTAATCATATCTTTCATCCTTTACTGGCTGTGATTCCAATTTGAAGGAACTAGGCAATGTCTCCACATTTTTTCCTATGCGGTTTATAACTTTTTTATAAATAAAATATGTATATATATGTATTATTTTTTATTATTTTAATTATATAAAAACAAATAATTAAATATATTATCTATTATACACGGTATTAAAGTTATATGGTTATAAAAAGGTTTGATTATATAAAATTAAATTTTAAATACTTTATAACTTTAAATTACTTTTAAAAATAAAAAAACAAAACAGTCTATGTATATAAATAAGAGAATCGCTGTTATGTATGGTTATAATGATAGTAATTAATTCACATTCTCTTTTAAAAGTAAAAGTCATAAAATTAAAAAATAAAGATTCAAAAAAATGGATTTAAATCATTTTATTTTGTTCTTGTCTTGTAATTGTTGACCATGTGGAAAAGCCTCAGATACAACAAAGTGGCCCACGGTTCTTGAAAAATTGAAAGATACTGTCCTTAAAGTATTAGAACTGAAGGAAGGTTCACACTCCCAGATCTAAATCCTAACAACTGAATACACTGATACAAACATTTCACCACACACACTCACCTTCTTCATCACTTTTCCCCCTTCAACCTAATTAATCACCCTCTCATATTATTTTGACTGTTCTGACGGAAGAAGGAAGACATGTGAGTCTTTTTCAGTCTTCTCTTTTACTTCCTTCCTTCATGGTTGAAGCACAACCATTTCCATTTCAAGCATAGCTATAAAATAAAACCCCTTGTTTCAGCAACCTGCAACCTTGTCAAAGTTGAAGTCTTCATGCATTTAGTTTCTTAAAGTTAACGCCTTTCGGGTCCATTCACAGTCCTCTGAGAGAAAGAGAGAGATCTATTCATTCTGATCATTTGGGGTGTCAGAAACATTCACATTCACATCTGGGTCTGAAGTTGTGAATTCTAAAACCTTCATCTGGTGCCAGTAACAAAGTGGCCCTTTGAATAAGAATCCCAAGGGGATTCCGAAGATCTCCCAAATTTGTTGAATTTCTCTAGTTCTATGTTGCAGAAGGTGTGCAAGAGATACAGAATCATGGTGGGTGGAAATGGTTTGTTTTACCCCGTTGTGGGGTTTGCATCGATCGTGTTGTTCATATACATGTCTTTTGGGGACGTGAAGTTTGGTTTTGAGGAGGAAGTGGAATTGGCTTTTGTGGAGAGAAATGGAACTCAATTTATGGTGGATGGGAAGGCTTTCTATATTAATGGATGGAACTCTTACTGGTTAATGGTGCAATCTGTAGATGAGTATTCCAGGCCAAAGGTGCGTGAAATGCTGAAGGCTGGGGCCAAGATGGGGCTCACTGTGTGTAGAACTTGGGCCTTCAATGATGGTGACTACAATGCCCTTCAGAGTTCTCCTGGTGTGTTCAATGAACAAGCTTTCAAGGTAGTGTTTTGTAGATTGAGGATTTTGTGCTTTTGTTCTTATGTCTTGGCGTCGGTTCTTTTTGTTTTGTTTTCTATGCTTGTCTATGTATGCTGACTTAAGTAGATTTCGACGAGTGTCTAGCAGTGAGGCTTTCGATATTTTGGTTTTCTTTTGCTTTGATTTTTTTTATGTATTGTCTTCTCGCTCACTTTCTTTTTTCTCCCTGAAATTGAGTACTTGTGGCCGGGGGCTTCCAAAAATAGGTTTCTAACTGTGTGTACAATGATTGGTGTTCATGATTAGTGCGTGTAATCGCTGAGGTTCATTTAGGACAGGGACCAAACTTGCAGAATTTGTTGAAGGGACTTTTGAATTGTGAGATGGTTGTTGGAGCATAGCTGAATATTGTGATTGTGGCCGTGGTTAATGTACCATCCGGGGCTTGGGGATCCGTCATTAGCCGTAGTCCGAATATAGGAGGTAGCTATCGACCAAAACATCTCCTCGTTATCCAAATACCAAGCCATTATGGTCGCTATGCCTCCATTCTAATGGATAGTGGACGATTGGTAGGAATAACAATCACTATTACCGAGATTCTAGCAAGATTTACACAACTGAAGCTCGAAATTCAACTATTCCTTTTTACTATTAAACAGAAATTTCTGCTTCAAAGGGTATTCAGAACACCAATCACCTATAAAGGGAGGAGTGTTGAAAGGAATAATTAAAGGAGAAAGAATTTGGCTAGATCCGGGAGAGCTGAGATATAGACCTTTACCCAGAAAACCAATGTGAACCAGTGTTTATCCAGAGCAGAATATCAGGAGAACTTCCCCATAAATTCAGGACAACTTTGACCTAAAAGGGGGAATTAAAATTCACTGATTTAAGGTCACTACCTTGAACCAGAACAGTTAACATTGTTCTTGGGATGTGATAATCTCATATGTGGCAGGATGCAAACAAAAATTGAAAAACAGTCTTTGTGGCATCAGTTTTAGTGGAATAAATTTGAAGATTGTATTTGTGTTGCTTGATTGTATGCCTCTATGATATCAGCCAAGTTCAAAAGTATAGTGTGCCAGATGCTTGTTATTTTTCTGATGTTGAAATGAAAAAAATATGCTGTATGTTGAATTTTTCTGATACTCTTGGTCCATGAACCAAGCAAGTTGTTTACTGTTTGAAATTACTGTATGATGAATGAAAACCATTTTGAACTCTGGTTGGGTAACAGGCCTTGGACTATGTTATAGCAGAAGCAAGGAAACATGGAATTAGGCTGCTCCTTAGCTTAGTAAATAACTTGCATGCATATGGTGGGAAGACTCAATATGTCAAATGGGCATGGCAAGAGGGGGTAGGACTAAGCTCATCTAACGATTCTTTCTTCTTTGATCCATCAATCCGCAGTTATTTCAAGAATTATATCAAGGTATGATATGTCTATCTTTTTACTGTTCTTCCCCTCCCCCACCCCCCTCCCGGTTTCCTTGTGTTTGGAGAGGCACAGCTTTATCATTAACATCTCATACTGATACATATCTATGATGCATTAAGGTAGCATCCCAAGCTTTTGATGTTTGTGCATGAAGAATTGTATTAATAGCCCAAAGTTGTGATGATTTGCACTTGAAGGATTAAAGAGAGGGTAGAAAAGTAGATAGCATATTGGTCTTTGCTAGTCAAACTTGGTCTTAGCCTACACATTTTTTAATCAAATAAGTTCTATCAAAAATCAAGTTTTCAATAAAAATATGTATGCATTTAAAGTCTTTTTTTTTTATCATTAAGAGAAGTTTGTAAAAATAGAAAATTAAAGAGAGCATCAATGATGAAATTATGGAATTTCTGCATTGCTTTATTGCTTTTCCCCCTTTGTAACATATGATTGCTCTTTTGTCATGCATATTGTTTTAATACATGACATGTCTAATTCTAGCAACCTTTAGCACAAAACAATGACTATCCATGACCCCATTTCTTCCCTTGTCTATCTTTTTTTCTTTCTTTCTTTTCTTTTGCTGCTTGGCATTTCAATTAAGCTGCAGGCTTGCATCCTGAGACTGGTCCTAGATAAGTTAATTGTTTCCTTTCAATTTTTCTACAGACAATTCTGACAAGGAAGAATACTATAACTGGACTTGAATATAGAAATGACCCCACCATTTTTGGTTGGGAATTAATTAATGAACCTCGGTGCATAACTGATCCTTCTGGTGACACTCTCCAAGTAAGCACTGCACCTCTGCTTTTATTAAGTGTTTATATAAATAGCATTCCAGAAATGAGTAATTCAAACTTTGACTAATTCAAATTTATCTATTCTTTTCTAATATCTCCGTTAATGAATTATTATGATCTAAGATGATCTGTGCTTTTATGTGCACTCTGAATTTCAGCCATTAGTTTTTATGGTCATTCTTATATGTGTTCTTTTAACCCCTTTTGTATGATGCATGCAAGAAAGGAACTTAGAAGTTGAAACAGTCCAATTTAAGTATTTATTTGTAACTAAGCTTTAACTTATGGCATTTAAACATTAAAACGTAACCACGGGGGGCATTCAGGATAGATAAATACCATTTTTTCTGCTGGGAAAGAAAACAGTTGTGGTTCATTTCTCTAGAGTTATGTAGGTATATCTGAGTATAGTTGTATATGGTTTGCTTACTTGTCATAGAACTGCAGGATTGGATAGAGGAAATGTCAGCTTTTGTCAAACTGATCGACAAGCGCCATCTTGTGACGATTGGACTTGAAGGTTTTTATGGTCCTAATGATCCGAAAAGATTGACAGTGAACCCTGAGGACTGGGCATCTCGACTTGGATCTGATTTTATAAGGAATTCCTTAATCTCAAACATTGATTTCACCTCTGTTCATATCTATCCTGACCACTGGTAAGCATTGTGTAACTGCTATATGCTTATGTCTATGATTTTGAATTTCCTTTAACTCTTAATGAAGGAACTGAACTTTTAAAGAATCAAAGAACTCAAACCTATGGAAGAAAGTTTTCCAGAGTTTCTCATGTTATTTTCTTGAAGTAATCCACTATCTCAGCAATAATTTGTTTGAAATTTGAATCCCAAAACATCTTATGATGATCTTGAATAGCTTAATACTTTGTATTATGTCCTTTATTAACTCCTACTTTCTCAAAAAAACCATGCATAGGTTTCATGAGCAAGTATCTGAAGACTACATAAAATTTGTTTCCAAGTGGATGCTTTCTCACATTGAAGATGGTGATAAGGTACTGAACAAGCCAGTTGTGTTCTCTGAATTTGGATTGTCAGACATAAATTTTACAATGTCCGAGCGAAAAACAATGTACAAAACAATTTTAGACATATCCTACAAATCTGCAAAGAAAAACAGGTCTGGAGCAGGTGCTCTAGTTTGGCAGTTCTTAGTTGGAGGAATGCAGGAGTTTACAGATGATTTTGGAATCATCCCTGCGGAAAAGACACCAATTCCTTCATTATTTATTGAACAATCATGCAGATTAGCCAAGGTCAAGGGATGGCCTCATAAGGACAAAAGTTTCAAACAATTTTGTTAGCAAAAGGTGTGGAAATAAAAGCCCTTGATTTGAATGGGGGAGAAATATGGGTTCTTTTGTGGTTTAAGACTACTGATAGTTCATACTAGTTCTGTAGAATATGCTCCTGTTTTCATCACCAATGCTGAAATTGGTTAGTGGCGTATATATAGTGTGGTAACATAGATTAGATATTACTCTATAAACAGTTATTTCAAAGATTGTAATTCTCATGAACAAAATCAACCATGTGTTTTAAGATGTGAGGGGATTTTTTTAAACTTATGAGTTCTATCATCAAATCCTCATTTTTTTAATCGAGTTATACTTATTTTTCTTATTTTATTTATCAAAGGTTTTTTTTAAGCTTTTTTGTCTATAAAAAATTATTTAATTTTTGTGAAAAATTTTAATTTTTAATTTTTAGTTTCTATAATTTTATTTAATTTTTAGTCAAGAAGATATTTTTAAATAAAACAAAGAAAGTGACTATCACTTATTAAAAAAATATAAGATAAGTGAATTTCATCTTTTAAAAACATAAAAAGAGATTAATATGTATTTAAAAATCAAAGGAGAATATATATATGGATATTATTTTATGAAGGATGTTTGGTATTTGGAAAATTAACGAGTTTTGATTTTATTTTTTATAATTTTTTCATATATGTAAAACTTGAAATTATTGTTTAGTTTTTTTATAAAATGTATGAATTTTGCTTTTACTCTGTAATTTTTTATTTTAATTTTATCTTTCTAAAATTTCAATTTTCAATTTATTATTCTTAATATTTGTTTTAAGATAGATAAGTAATTTTTATTTTATATATCTTAAGAGTTTATTTTTAGAAGTGTCAAATGCTAATATTATATCGTAACACCATGGAGCTAATATTAACACCTTTACTCCATGGGAGGTGAATAAATGTAATTTTTCCTTACTTTTTTTTATAATTTATGTAACTAGTATTTCCAAATCACTAACTCTTAATTTCTATTAAATGAATGTTGAAAAAGACAAATACAATGAGTGTTATAAATGACTATACTTATGGGAATAAATCCTCTCTAGTGACATTTTTGTGGCACAAAAAAGCCTTGACCCTTAAATCATTTTTCATAAAATAGTGAGATTAACATATGATAATTTCATTTTTTGTTACAGAGAATTGTTTTCCCTATTCTGGAAATATTCTTTACTTATGGAACTCATATTCTATAAACATCTTCTGTTTTCAAAATTCTTATTTCAAAATCACCTAAAACTATGAAGAATAAAGTATTTTAAAAAATATAGGGTATAGAAAGAAAAACGTAGAGATGTAGGAAGAAACATCCTTATATTACCTAGCTGCTTCTTCCTGCACCTCCATACCTTCTTCTGTCACCTCCATAGATTTTTGTATTTCTAAAAATGTCCCTCTGTAATATTCTGGATTACATAATTCGGAAGTCATTTTTCAAATTTGTAATTAGCTTCCGGATTATATAATCTGAAAGTTTTTTTTCAGATGCATGATTACTTTTCGGATTACATAATCCGGAAGTTTTTTTTAACTTCCGAATTATATAATCTGGAAGTCTTTTTTCAAATGCGTTTCCGAATTACATAATCCGAAAGTTATTCTATGAGGGTGGCACAAGAAGGATAAAAATGTATTTTCATGTTATGTATGGAGGTGCCAGAAGAAGATATGGAGGTGCAGGATGCAGGAAGAAAGAGTCTATTACCTAATAACAAGTGGTTGGAAATCGTAAGGAAATGGGAAATGCCTCTTGCACCAGCACATCTTTAAAAAAAAACTATTTTACTCAATTTTTTAGAACAATTTTTTTGAAATTCACGAAATAAATATTAGAAAATAATTTCTCAAAAGAATTTTCAGAATAAACTTTCTAAAACATATATAATACTTTATGGAATTCGTTTTCTAGAATAATTTGAAATATGTTTTGGAAAGAGCTTTACATAACACATTCATATCCAGAATATATTTTGTTTTGTTTTTATTTTTTTAAGTGCAGTGTGAGTTACTGTGATGACAACAATGATGACAGCAGAGGGTGTAGTGAGGGAGGAGTGAATGGGGGAAATTTGGTCATTTCACTCAATTATGGGGTGCAATTCAAAAATAGGGGAGGTGAAGAAAGTAATTCCTAAGGAATTATACACAAAATTTCTGGTTAAGTTCCTACAAGCTCACTACTAACACACGACAAGGGTTTCTTCAAAGTCTAACCACACTCCATCTACCAATAGGTTTGTAGAGATTTCTTAGCTTAGTTCATAAGTCTTGATGAGAAAAACATTTACCATCTTTGCTTTCTTTGGATTCAGAAGTGAATTTGAGATGATTTTAAGAGAAAGTGTTTGGATTAAGATAAATAGAGTATAAAGTGCAAGGAAATTTATGAAAGTTTATGAGTAAAGTGATGAATGTGATTGAAATTGTTTTTTTAATTGATAAAAATGTAAGTATACGCATTTGTTCTTTTATTTAAAAAAATGTTGAAAAACTAATTTGGTTGATTTGATTGTAGATTATAATTTTTTTAATTAAAATATTATTTTTGATAATTGAAACATTATTTTTGGTACTGTGTTAGAGCTAATTTTGGAAAAGTTATAAATGATGTAACTCTTCAAACCATGTTTATTATTGTCAAAATCTTTATTTAAAAAAAATTGTAATTGTGGATTATCTATTTGTGAATTAATTGTAGTTATATGCAATTAAAGGATTATTTCCAGTACTGTGTTGGAGCAGATTATTTCCAATACACCATTGGAACTATAATTTTATAAAGAAAAATATTATTTATAAATAAATATTAATGTAGTAAATTATAATATATTAAAGAGAAATTCATGGATAAAGTTCGTGCATAACAAATATTAAACATACACTAGAAATGTATATAAAAAGTATGAAATAAATAATAATAATAATGTTTTGGAAAATGATATGAATGTTTTGGCAGGTAAGTCCTTAATTTGTTTTTCGATGTCGTCAATGCAGTCATGAACTCTGTCGAAACGTGTGGTCATGTTATCGAAACATGTGCCGATGTTGTCGAAACATCTATTCATATTGAGGTTCATAGTCTGAATGGATTCCTACAACGTTTAGGATGTAGTCAAATTTTTTAGTGACACTATAGAGTGATCCTGCATTGGGACCTGAGGCACACTGCTATTAACATGTTCCTCTGGAATGTCTGGGTTGGCATCATCTTCATGATCTTCGTCATTCTTCTGGTCATCCCTTCCATGCTACCAGATACCATGTACCTGATGGATATTTAACTTTTTTATTGTTTTTTTTTTCATAAAAGTGGCACCATCCGAGATTCATACATAATTCCATGGATAAATATGGGTTGTAATTAAGCTCAATTATATCCTATGTAGGTTTTAGAAACCTAACCCTAACCCTAATTTACTTAAGGCAAAAATACAAGCCAAAATTTTATACTACTTCTAAGCAAGAAATTTAAATCCTACTCTAGATTGTACCACTATGTTATGCCTCCTTCAAACTTGTATAAAAGAATGTCTCTTCTCGGAGTAGCAAAGTGACACTCCTCTTAGATTCTTCTAGCCATTGCCTTAGTGGTTGGTCATTTGCTGAGGGCTTTGTCATCCCTCTCACCGCTCAATCATTTTCATCTATATGATTTCAATATCTTAATAGTTAAAATATCCTCTTCTATACGAAACTCCAAATCAATGCATATCCTAAATGATCTCAATATACATTTGTTGTAGTAAAGGAGTCGAGTTGATTGATTCAATGTCTTATTAATCACTTGTTTAATTTAACAAGGGGTTACACTGATGATACAAGAGGAGTTCAAATCCATCTTTAAAAGTGATATATGGGATTTGGTAGATCTATTAAAGGAATGAGGGTTGCTAGGTATAAATCGATATTTAAGAACAAGATTAAATACTTGTGCTCTAAAGCATTCAATGTTAAAATAGGCTAATCGGGCAACAAATAAGGATAAAACATCTTTATGATATTTTCTAATTCTCATGTTACATATCCAATTATTTTATCCCAATATACTTTTACCAAGTTCAATTCCTTGCTTCATAACTGTTTAATTTTATATGTTCTATTTGTATCGGACTAACTTGATAGGGTAAATTATCCTTTTACATCTATCTAGTTTGGTGACAAGAGTGAGATTTACTATGTATTTCTTTAGTTAAAAAAATTGAAGAGTAAATATGTGTATTATATATATAATTATAAAAATTAAATAGTTAAGATAATAAATAAAGTTATCAAAGAAAGTAATTTTCCTATCCTAATGTAAATTAAAAAGAATTTAAAAACAACTTAATTATCCCTTACGAATGACTAATGATGTATTTGAATTAGGGAGGAGATGTGTGAGGATTTGAGAGAACGAATTTGTAATAATTTGAGAAGAAAGTGTGAAAAAAATTAGGTTATTTGGATTAAGATAGTAGAGTGAATTTGTGAGAAAAATTTATTAAAGTTTGTTAGTGATGCGATGGTTAGAAATTTTAATTTTTAAAAAATATTAGAATGTTAGTTTACAAATTTACCTAATCTTTATAAATAATCTCAAAATTTATAAAAAATATTTTTTTATAAATTTTAGTTAATTAAAATTTTGTATACTTATTTTTATATACTATAAAATTTTGTTATTATTAATTATTAGTATTTATTTTAGTTAATAATACTATTAAATGTTTTATTGCCTAAAATATTTAATATTTTATATTATAGATACATATAAAAATATTTTTATAAAATGAAAATAAAAATAAAAATAAAAATTTATTGTTTTTATTATATATTATTATTTAATAAATTTATTTAATTATTATTAAATTTGTAATTTATATTTATTTTTATAATTCTTTTATTATTATTATTTAAAAAATTTATTTTAGTTACTATTATTATTTATAATTTATTTATTACTATTTTAAGTTTTACATATATTATTATTATTATTTTCTAATTTTCTAATTTTTTACATTTATATTATTAATTTTGTTCTTGCCGGTTGACTTGGTTGTCGATTGACTCTAACGGCTGTCTCAGGCCTCGCCTGTCTCCTCCTTCTCTCGCACTTCCTTGGGTTGAAGAATGTTTTACCTGTAGAGACAAAGTGCGCCCTTACGACCGTTTGCACTCGGACACTCAAGTCAGTAAGGGCTAAAGAAATAGTAATGTATGTAAAGCAGTTTCAGTCTTAGAAACGACGTACCTTTTCTAGGGTTCTTACCACCCTTAATATAGGTTGTGTCTATGGTTACTTTTGTTCTGTTCTCACGTCTCTTCGGGGGCTTAGGGTTCCTGGGAGAATGTCCTTGCGCCGCTATTACACAATCTTAGCGTAATCTGGCGCATAGAACTTCCCTTTATTGGAGTGCATAGACCTATAGTGTGGCCACCAAGGTACCAACTCATGTACCAACGCTGCGGGGCCATATGTTCTGTGGGTGCCCTAATTATTCACGTTCCATGCATGCAGTCTTAACCTGGAAACCCTAACCCTAACGAGCCTTAGCGCCTCCAAGGAACACTTGCTTGTGTCGTACCCGAATGTACTATACACACCCCATGCATGATACTCTCGTGACTTAGGTCTTTTTGGTATCTGGGTGTTAACTCATGTTAACTCATAGTGTTTGTGGGGCCCAGCTTACGTGGCCCACCATTACTATCAGACCACCGATGTCCGATGTCTGATGTCTTTCTCTGGCGCCGATGACCGAGGTCTTGGTCAGTACACAAGCCTCCCAGGCTCGAGCTGTAACTTGTTTCAGCAAAGAGGCTAAGTGATCGTCTGTGGCAACCTACGTGGCACTGGGTGACAGGATCTGAACAGTGCACCGAAGTGACGTCTCACCATACTTTTTCAATCAGTGAACACGTGGCAAGATCAACGGCTAAGACTCGTTGCCGCCTGCGCTTCTTCGTATACGTTAAACCCTTCAAACCCCTACGCTCCTTCACCGTTTCATTACTTCACTTAGCATTTATCAAGCATTTCTTATTCTCAAAACGCTCTCTCTTCTTCTTCGAACTCTTCAACCTTCGAACCCTAATTTGCTTAAAGGTATGCTTTTTACTCCATGATTGCCCCTGCTTTATGATTTCGAGGCTCATAACATGCTATAACTGTTCTGAGACTATTTATGTTTTCTGCACTTTATGATTTACGCTCTTCGTTTTCGCGTCTCTGTTTTTCTGGTTTCCTGAGTCGCACCATCTTCTTCCTCTAAAGCTTCGTTTTTTATCCTTCTTTTTTAGCTCTCCTCTTTAAGATGGCTCAACAAAATCCTTATCCGACCTCAACTCCAAATTCTACCCCAACCTCGACTCCAACCTCAACTCCACCCTCGATACCAAACCCAACTCCTTCTTCCTCTAACTATAGGTCTTTGTATTGTTGGGCACCCGACAACCTTCTAGAGGAAACCTCCAGTTTTACCTCTCTTGCGAGCATAGCTGCCTATAGGAAGAAACATACATGTCATAAGTCTCGTGTCTTCGGTAAGGACCATGATAAATACGTGAGGGTTGTGTCCTGTAGGGTAGGTGAGCCCGTGTGTTCTGACGAGTCATCGGAACCTAAAAGACCCTTCTGCTTCATCTACTCAACTGTCTTACGAAGGCTCTCCCTGCGCCTTCCCTTCACTACCTTCGAACGATCCCTTCTCACTGAAGTGAATGTCGCCCCTTCCCAACTGCACCCAAACAGCTGGGCCTTCGTGAGGGCCTTCGCCATCCTGTGCCACTATCTTGGCCATACGCCATCGGTGGATGTGTTCCTGTATTTTTTCAAAGCAAAGAGCTCGGGCCAGAAGCTGTGGGTCAGCTTCAACGGCGTTGTTGGGAGGGTTCTTCTAACGCTCTTCCAACAGTCCTACAAGGGCTTCAAGAAGCATTTCTTCAAGATTCGGTGTAACAAGAGGGACCCCATTCTCTTGGACGGGTTCCCTCTTTACTGGGCGGAGAAACCCAATCTTCAGAAGCCTAGGTGCCTCGAGAACATACCTTCTCAAGAACGGGAGGTGTGTGACCTCCTCTCTGGTCTTCAAGCACCGTTTAACACGGTGGAGCTGCTCAAGCTTAAGTTCAGCCCTAAGGCCCTCAAGGATTATATTGGTACCTTATTTGACTCTACTTTTACTTGTCTCTACTTGCATACTGTGTTGGTTTGGCCTCTCATGCATTGTTGTTTTCTTGTGCAGGCGTGGTGCTCAATGCTGAAAAGAGGAGGCATCTAGCTGAGGTGGCCCTTCAACGCAAGGCTGCTCCTGCTCCTTCTGATGCTGGTGCCTCGGCTACTGCCGATGCCCCTGCTGCGACTACTTCTGCTCCAAGCCCTTCTGCTCCAGCCCCTGTGGATCATAGGAAGAAGGGGGTAGTTGAGCCACTGCCTCTGAGGACGAGGACACCTGTTCTAGCCTCATCTTCAAGAGGAAACGAACTGCTGATGTCGCGGTCCCAGCACACTTCAAGGGCGCCTCTGGAGGTGATCACGACGCTCCTCCTGCTGTGGATCTTCCTGCCTTCCTCCAACAGGCCCTTCAATCCTTCCAAGACCTGGAGAGGATGGAGAGCTTGGGCGAAGCTCCCCTGCAAGAGCATGTAGTCAAATGCCTTGGGGACTTCCTCGTCGCATTCAGTCTTACCATGAACCAAGTGCGGGAACTGAGGACTGAGATGCAGAAACTGAGAGAGGCAGCAAGTCAAGACGCACTCCAGATCAAGAAGCTCCAACAATGTGAAACTGCACTATATCTAGAGGTGTCAGACCTTCGCCAAACCAAGAAGGAGACCAAGAAGCTTCTGTTTGAGAAGTCCTAAGAAACCCTGAGTGCTCACTCGAAGATCTTGACTCTCCGAACTGAGGTTGTTGACTTGTAGGAGAAGGTTGAGGAGTCGCAGGCTAAGATGGCCAGGCTCGAGGAAAGGGCGACCCAACAAGAGGTACGACTTGGCTAGCTGGAGGGATAGCTAGTCCGCAAGGACGAAATCTTCAATCAGACCAAGGAGGAGCTCACCAACGATGTTGCTGATGCCTATGCGGCTGAGTTTGAGGATGCCATGGCCCAGGTTGCCTGCGCGCATTCTGGGGTGGATCTTTCCCAAACCGACTTATCAAAGAAGATCGTTGATGGGCAACTGGTCAATGCCAAGGAGTGATTCCCTTCTTGTTGTAATCATTTGACTATTTGATGAACAATTTAATAGCTTGTACATCTTCCTTTTATTTATAAAATAGGCTTTCTGTCTGATATTGCTTCCTTTGTCGTTGTTAACTGCTTCGCCTGACTTGTAACAACGCCTTTAGGGCCTTTCTGTCTTAGGTAGCACGCTTTTTTACTGCTCACTTGACTTTAATCTTTCTTCGTCATCTTAAGGTAGCGACAATGCTTACCCAAGCTCTTTCTTCGCCTTATCCTTTTCCAAACAAAGGTAAGGGAGATGCTGCTCTCAACCTTGACCCATAAGGTCAAGGGAGATCTTTAACTGGGTACCACGTTGTTCTCGACCTTGTCTTACTAGACAAGGGAGACCTGTAATTGGGAACCAGACTGCTATCGACCTTGTCTTACAAGATAAGGGAGATGTTCACTTAGTTGGACTCGACCTTTCCACACAGGGATAAGGGAGATGTAAAACTGGAACCCAAACTACCCTTGCCTTACAATACAAGGAAGAGGTCCTTCTTTCTGTTCTTGCCCAAGCCATCTAGAGGTAGGGGAGGATTTTAACTGGTAATTATTCCGTTCTCAACCTTGGCGTTCCCACGCAAGAGGGAGGCTCACTAAGAACCATGCTATTCCCAATCTTGGTGTTCTTAACCCAAGGGAGATGTTTACTTTGCTTACTGACCTCATCCTTGCTGTATAGGGGCAGGGGAGGATTTTAACTGAGAACTTTGCTGTCTCGACCTTGGCGTTCCCACGCAAGAGGGAGGCTCACTAAAAACCATACTATTCCCAGTCTTGGTGTTACTAACCCAAGGGAGAGGTCAGCTTACTGACCTCGTCCTCGCCGTATAGGGGCAAGGGAGGATTTTAACTGAGAACCTTGCTGTCTCGACCTTGGCGTTCCCACGCAAGAGGGAGGCTCACTAAGAACCATACTATTCTCGATCTTGGTATTTCTAACCCAAGGGAGAGGTTCGTTAACTGACCTCGTCCTCGCCGTATAGGGGCAAGGGAGGATTTTAACTGAGAACCTTGCTGTCTCGACCTTGGCGTTCCCACACAAGAGGGAGTCTCACTGAGAACCATACTATTCTAGGTCTTGGTGTTTCTAACCCGAGGAAGAGGTTCGCTTACTGCATTGCATAAAATACTTACAAGTATATCTTTTTCACTGAATAACTGAAATTTTATTGGGTGACCTCGTTAAAAAAACCTTATAAGGGAAAAAGAGTGTCCCCTAAAACTGTGTACAATGCAATAACTTAACTGAAATGAAACTTAAGGTTGGTCGCGTTCCACGTACGAGGGATTGCTCCACCTTCTAAAGTCGCGAGCCTGTATGCCCCATTCCCAAGAGCCTCTGTCACTCGGAAGGGACCAGTCCACTTGGGAGATAACTTGTTTTCTAACTGGTACGGGTGGGCCTTACGCATCACCAAGTCATCGACCTGGAACTGCCGAGGTCTCAGCTTGGAGTTGTACCTATACTCCACCTTTCTCTTCAAGGCTTCAGCCTTGATCCTTGCTTCTTCCCTGACTTCATCTAGTAGATCCAGATTCAACTTTCTTTCTTTGTTGGAAAGTTCAGCCCAACAAGAATAGCCTCATTGGTTATTGGTGGCCTTAAACCCAAACTGGAGTTCTTTCTCCAGGAGGAGGTCCCCGAGTCCTTCAAGGACGACTGTTGTTCTGCACGCAATCTTGTTTGAGGAGTCGTCAACATATATCGTCTGTCCGGCCGAAAGGTCCGATCGAGGAGTGAACTCGGCGGAGAAGTCGACCAAACATTTTGACTTAATTGCACCTATCGACTCATACCGAATTTCGAACTTCGAGAGCTCTACTGACCACCCTATCATGCTTCCTGCAAGTTTAGATAAAATTTTAAAAATAGGGTAGTCAGTTTTTACCGTTATGGAGTGGTTTTGGAAGTATGGGCGCATCCGCTTGGTCATAAAGACTAGGGCAAGGGCTACTTTCTCTATCATCTGCTACCTTGTCTCTATCGACTGACAAAGTATACTGGTCATTCCTCTTTCTCCACTTCCTAAACCAGTGTAGCGCTGACTGCTTCTTCGGACACTGATAGATACACCACAATCAGTTGGTCGGGTCTCGGTTTTTGGATAACTGCCGACGAGGATAAGAAATCCTTCAGATGTTGGAAAATTTCTTCACACTTCTCGTCCCAGCTAAACTTAGCTATCTTGCGGAGCAGCAGCACCATCGGCCTTTTCCTCCCGGCCAATCGAGTGACGAATCTGGAGAGGGCGGTAAGACGCCCTATGAGCTGCTGAACCTCCTTTATGTTTTGAGGGCTCCACATCTCGGTGATCGTCCAACATTTTTCTGGATTGGCTTCTATCCCTCGGTAGGTTAGCATGAAACCCAAGAACTTGCCACCTTCAACATCGAACGCGCATTTTTCTGGGTTAAGACTCATGTTCGTCCGCCTCAGCGCTTCGAATACCTCCTCGAGGTCCTTGATGTGTTGGTTGCATGAGTCGAACTTGACTAGACTCATGTTCGGCCTGAAGAACACTATGGCGACCTACCAGCGGCTCATGGATAAGATCTTTAAGGGACTTATCGGTCTATGTCGACGACATAGTAGTTATTATCACTGTCTTTCATGAAGGCAGTTTTCTCCTTGTCCCAAGGGTGCATGCTTATCAGGTTGTAGCCAGAGTAAGCGTCCAAGAAACTTAAGATTTTATGACCAGCTGCTCCGTCTACCAATCGATTGATGTTAGGGAGCGGGTATGAATTCTTACGACAAGCCTTGTTCAGATTCGTATAGGCGACGCACATCCTCCATTTACCATTAGGCTTGGTGACCATTACCACATTGGACAACCAAGTGGTATACCGGGCCTCTTAGATGAACCCGGTCGAGAGAAGTTTTTCAACTTCCTCCCTCGCTGTCAACGTCTTCTTCTGCGTGACTGGGCGCGCCTCCTTGTATATTGAGAGCTCTTGGGTGATGACATCCGAGCTTACCCCCGACATATCAGATGTTGTTCAGGCAAAGAGATCAACGTTCTTCTTCAGCGCCTGGTGCACAAGCTCGGCCTTGACAGCTGCTATGGCCGTGCCGACACAAGTGTTGTGCTCCTCTTCGAGAAAAGGAACTCGACGTAACTCTTCTCTAACTTCCAGCCTCTCGTCGATCTTTTGGGGATCCGAATTGACCAAAGCAACCGTGTGCTCTACCGATGCTGGCTGAGCCTTCCCTCTGTGGGGACTTTCTTCTTCGGGAGGATTTGTGCTAAGGGGATCGGTCGTATCGCATGGGTTCCACCCTAAAACTCTATGTGTAGCATTCCCTTGCAAGCTTCTGATCCACATGCACTGTGAGGATGTCTCCCGACAACGATGGAGACTTCATTGCTAGGTGGGGTGTTGAGATGATCGCTCTCAACCGATTGGAAGACGGTCGTCCCAACAAGATGTTGTACGAGGTGTTGGCGTCGATCACCAAGTATCGAACCTTTATAATTTTTCTTGCCTTCCCCTCGCTGAAGGTGATATAAAGCTCGATGTAGCCTTTAATACCAACAATCTCACCCGAGAAGCTGACCACATGGTCGTCAAACGACATCATCTCTGCCTCAGGTATCCTCATAGCCTTGAAAGTTTTCCAGTAGAGGTTATCTATGGAACTTCCCTTATGCACCAACATTTTCATGATGATAAACTTATCGATGTCGATCGATATCACCATGGGGTCGTCTTATGAATGATCTGTTAGATTATATGGCCTTAAACAAGAGGGGGTGAATTGTTTAAGAGAGGTTTTTGAAAAAAGTTTCAGGTTTAACAAAATTCTTTGTGTGAATCCAGAACAGGAATCAAGTTAGCTAAGAATATAAGCAATAAAACAGCAAAGCATCAGAAAAACAATCGGTTGTTTCGAAGGTTGTTTCTTCGAAACAATTGGTTGTTTATACCAGTAAAGCTTAAAACAGAATTTTAATGAGTTCAGAGTAAGACAAAGATACACCAACAGTTTATACTGGTTCACTCTTAAGCCAAGAGTTACATCCAGTCCCCAGAAAACCACTGGGTAATCCCCTAAGTAATCAAACCAGATTACAACACACAAACCACCAAAGTAGTGACCTTGAACCTTTCAAGAAACACACCCCCTTTGGAAAAACACACCAAGAGTATTGATCTTGACCATCTCAAGAGCACATAACACTCATTGGCAACACAACACCAAAAATACACTAGGTTGAGAAGATATTACACTTGTTCACAGTACAAAACTGAAATCAATACAATTGCAATCCTATTCCACTCTCTTTGAAAACCCAAAGCTTGATGTGAATGTTCAAATCTTAGAATCAACTTTGTCACAACTGAAAAACTCAAATCTGTTTCTCTTGCCTGTTTGAAAACATAAACAAACCATTTATATTTTCCAAAGATTGGTCAAAGCAATTAATGAAGGAGCGTATTCAGTTGAAAAACATTTAAAGCACATTCAACAACCAAAACAAAATTTTGTTAAGATTTTCAAAGAAACAATCGGTTGAAACCACGAAACAACCGATTGTTTGGTTTGACAGTTAAGTCAACCAAACTAAAACAGTTTTCAACCTTTTCAAAACTCCTAAGAGTAAAACAACCGGTTGATTTGACAAAACAACAAATTGTTTTTCACTTAATTTTAAAAAACACTTTATTTTCTAAAAGGTTTTAAATCACACCAGTTTTAGATTCAACAAAGGAGTGGATCACATTCTATTCTACCCAGATCCCTTCCAAACACAACAGCAACACCAGCCTTGCATAAAACACTTTGGATTTGGATTCTTCAAAGCACTTGATCACTCTTGATCAACAAGATCGACACCCTTGAAGTCGTCGTCGATGAAAGTGATGGTTGGTATTCTCGGTAGGAATGACACCATGTTCACCTGATGCACTGCTCTCAAGTGCTTCTTCTTGACGCTATTGGAGCTTCTTCCGCTGGCAAACCCTCTGGCTATCGTGTTGATGACCTCCCGATCACTTCTTCTCTCATTCTCCCTCGAGGGGTCTTCTCCTCTTGAAGGGTCATCCCTCCTCGACCGACGCTCGAGTCGACAATCATCTCGATGCTGCCTTGGGGGGTAGTAGTACTGATGGCAGAGGCTCAAGCCCATGATAGAAGAAGCCCAAGCCCAAGTCCAAATACAAGTTCAAGCTTCAGCTCAAGCCCAACACATAGAAGATCTAGGCCAACTAAACATCATTGGATGTCTTTTTTTGTAATTACTTTTGAATAGTTTTTAGTAGAACATAAAAGAAGGTGTAGATATAGATATAAGAGGTGCAAATGTATAAAGATAAGTCACACCTTCCATGTGACATAAAAAGAAGGTGTAGGTGTAGATTTAGGAGGTTCCAAAGAAAGAAACCAAGTGACACTTCCCTTGTGACTAGGAAATTGGCGCCAAATTCAAATGCTTCTCATTTGAATTTCCCTCCACTTTCATTTAAATTTTTAGCCCTCTAAACACTATAAATAAGAGGGCTTGGCTCATGTAATTGTAAGATTAATCATATGAGTGAATTGCTGCCAAATTTGTGCCAATTACACTATTGTCTCCTACTCTCCGTAGTATAGACGTTTGATCTTCATTCTTCACCCTACAAGTGATTAGGCATCACCTATCACTCACCATACATCTCATGCACCTTCAAGGATACCACACCTCTTAGGAGATCCTTGCACGCCTCTTTCATATGCTTCCGCCACCATCATTCAAGTTTCGTCACACATGAAAGCATTTCTTCCATCATTTGGTATCAGAGTTATGGTCTTCAAGAGATAAGTGCCTTATCTTGATTTTAATTTTGTGTTCTTCTTAATTTCGAGTTGTTTATCATATTCCTTACATGTCTTGCTGTTTTAACTTCGTTTTTGGTTCATGTTGATGTTTGAACAATTTTAATCTGTGCATTTGGCTCAAATTGTTCTTGAGTTTCCATTTACAAACTGTTTTTAGGTTCCTAATTATGGTGTTGTTCTGTTTTTGCTTTGTTTGAGTCTTTATTGCAATTTTAATTGGTTCGTATGGTGTTGATTTGAGTCATTTTAATTTTGAAATCCAATTGTGTTTTGTCAAGTCGTGTTTTCAAGAATTGTCATCAAATCCTAGTAGTACTTTTCTTGATTGATTTGGTTTCTTGATTTGATTTTGAGTCCAGTTTATAATCTGAATTGTTTGATCCTTTGGTGCATTTTTCTTTTAGATTTGA
>Ga0123342_1001303_pt1 | contig 41852 bp, 16 predicted proteins | sample Turbeawhitnodule_FD_89960 | JGI IMG/M metagenome (GOLD analysis project Ga0123342, IMG submission 89960) | Root nodule microbial communities of legume samples collected from Mexico - Turtle bean Mexico white nodule | ecosystem: Host-associated > Plants > Roots > Nodule | place: Mexico: Nepantla...
ACAAATTGCATTCTTGTGTTTTGTGGTAAGTGCCAAAGGAGTTCATGTAGATTATGAAAAGGTGACGGCTATCCAAGAATTATGTTTACATCATATTGAGTTTGCTTACAATATGGTTGTTGATAGCACATCGAATTGTGATCCATTTGAAATTTTGTATGGATTATATCCTTTAACTCCATCAGATTTGTTAACTATGCCTAACATTTCTGTTTTAAAGCATAAAGATACACAGGCTAAGGTTGACTATGTGAGAAAGCAACATAAAGAGGTTAAAGCACAAGTTGAAGAAAAAGGTGAAGGCTATTCTAAACAAGCTAACAAAGGAAGAAAAAAAGTAATCTTTGATCTTGGAGATGGGGTCTGGGTACACATGAGGAAAGAAATGTTAACTAGACAAAGAAAATCCAAGCTCCAACCTAGACGAGATGGACCTTTTCAAGTGTTAGAAATGATTATTGACAATGCCTACAAGATTGATCTTCCAAGTAAGTACAATATGAGTAGCACTTTTAATATGTTTGATTTGTCTCCTTTTACTGCAGGTGATGAAGCTTTGGATTTAACTTCAAGTCTTTTTCAAGAGGGAGGGAATGATGCAGACATCCAAGGTCTTCTCTCAAGAGGGAAGGAATGATGAGGACATTCAAGCCCAAGGGTGGCTAATCTTTTGGAGGCCCACAGTTTAAAAAGACTAAGTTGATTACACGCACAACAAACTTTTATTATTTTATTTGGAGTTAGAATTTGGACTCAGGACCAACTACAGAGTATCAACCTAACTACTGAGACAAATGATCATTTCTTGAAATATAGAGATTGTATTTTTATTTTATTTACTTACAAACGAGTCAGGACCTATAACTCAATTTGTATTTATACACTTTTGGAAATCATAATGAAGGACAAATATTTTGGCAATTTTAAGAGTGAGTATTTCTCTGCTAGGGTTTTTCCCTGCATATTGCGATCTTATCAAGAATCCACCAATTCTTGTGGCGATCATCCTTAGGCTTATCAAACTTTGTTTGTGGCGCCTTCCTTTATTTAGGTTTTTATTGTTACAGTTTTGAATTTATTCCATTCCGTAACCTTAAATTCCCAATTTTACTTATAGAGGTGAAAGAGGACAAAAAATTATTTTCTTTCCCTTGTGATCGAAGATGATTTTATTGGTGAGGCCATCGTGAATAGCATGTTTATCAAATTGGCATGGCCTACCAAATAAAATATGCCCAACTTCCATTGGCACTACATCACACAAAATATTTTCATTATAGTTGCCAATGAAAATTGGAATACTTACTTTGTTTTTTACTACTATAATGAATTGGATATGATATTCTTTTCAAGAGGGAGAGTTTGATGGAGGACCATTTGGAAGGACTCATATTGGGACTCTAACAAGGGTCACGACTAGAAGGTTGGAAGAAGAAGAATGAGCTTATAAGACTCTCTTCTTGTGGGGAATTAATTATTGATTGATCTTCCAATTTCTCTAGTTTTTTTAAAAATTTACAAAGTAGTATAAACTTTATTTTGGGCTTGTGTATTGGCCATGTTTTGGGCCAATTTCATGGTCATGTATTGGGCCAATTAGAGTATGGTGTAAATAGGAAAAGTGAATCTAGCTAAGGTTACAATTAGGCGTCTTTGAGCCCAATGCAACCCTAGGTCGTCTAGGGTTTTGGAGGGCTCTCCAAGGGAGCTTGGGCGGCACCAACATGGCAAGAAAGGAGTGAGTGGCCAGTTGCAAAGAAATATCTCAATGGAGAGCTTTTCAAGCCAATTCCAAAATGCCACTTGTCATCATGGGAATGGAGAGGATTCTCTCCAATTAGAGGAGGACACTTGTCAAGCTAGGAGTGGAGAGTTTTTAGGGTTAAAAATGGCACCTTAGTTCCCTTTAGCACTGTAAATATAAGTTATAGTCCTCTTGTAGTCTAGCTTAGAATTGATAAAGAAATGATGCCCAAGTCTGTACACAATTTGTCTTCTTTGCTCATTCTTTGTTAACAATATTTTTGTGTCTAGCTTAGAATCACTTAGGAGTTGACCTCACCTCTTCTAAGTCTCTATATTGACCAACCAAATTCATCTTCTCCATTTAGTTTTCTTCACCCATTTAACCCACTTAAAGCATCCATCAAATCACAACATATTAAGAATTACTAAAAGCTACATGAATTCAACATAGGACTGCATCAATCACACAAGACAAAGCGCTTATCAAAACAAAAGAACATATCAAGTGAAGCTCATAGTTGGACGAAGGATGAGACGATGAAGTGTAGAATGATCATAAAAGACGATCAAAAGTGTTGAAAAAACATTAGAAGCACACATTAGACGCAAACCCATTTGATAACACATAACAAATGCATATGCTTACAAGAAATAGACACACACAGGAAACTATACATATTAGACGATACAAGCATCGTCCAAGCGTCAGATGGAACACGATAAATAGGGAAATGTTCATGCTCAAACCTTTACATTCTTGGAATATTTTATGACACTACGCTTATGTTTTCAGAATCTTATTTGGCATTTCAGATTTATAGAAAAAATTATTTTCAAATAAGATTAATGGATTTGAGTATACAATATAACATTGTAAGAGCTTTTGAAAACCAAGGGCTTTTGCTCATGCTGATTCTAAATGCTTTCTCAAAACAAATTAAAAATTCGAAATCCAATTTGAATTTCTATTCGAATTAAACATGGATCGATGTTGCTTTCAAAAATTAGGATAATTCCATTTGATTTTTTTGTTGTAAGATAAACAAGATAATAGGTAATGAAGAATATTTTTTTTAAGTGTGGTGTTTTAATTGGTTTTATATTAAATATTTTTTGGAATAGAATTAATGAGATGATATCTAGGTTAAAATTAATTATGCTTCAATCTTATGAATCTATGTTAACCTTGAAACCTTTTAAACACACGATTAGTTGTGGAATATCTGAATATAGAAAGTTTATATAATCAACATATATTCAAAGATATTATTTTAGTAATGCTCACGAGTTAAATTTGTTGAACAAGATGCTTTGATGTCTCCAAATTCAAGTGGAAAGCTTGAAGACCTTGTTGTTGTTGTATGTGTGTGTAGTTGTTTGAAACTTGTTAATTCACTCCTTAAGATGATCCATGCTCAATTCAATCTTTAACTTTTTTAAAAGATGGGTTTTCTTAAAGGAAGTGAAATTTCAACAGGTTGAAATTTCGAATCAACAGGTTGTTTGACACTTAGTGGATTTCAAAATGATTTGGAAAAGCTTTGTCTTTGCCTTTGCTGTCAAACAAATTTCAACAGGTTGAAATTTCGAATCAACAGGTTGTTTGACACTTAGTGGATTTCAAAATGATTTGGAAAAGCTTTGTCTTTGCCTTTGTTGTCAATCAAATTTCAACAGGTTGAAATTTCGAAACAACAGGTTATTTGACACCTAGTAGATTTTAATGCTGTCAAACAAAAATCAATCGATTATTTAAAAATATCAACCGATTGTTTTGCTGAAAACCTTAACAGAATTCTGTTAAGTGGTTTTTCCATTTTAAATGATTCCAACTGCTTTTGGGCTTCTGTTGTAACTATTTTAACCATTTGATTGAAAGATAAAAAAGTGGTTTTACGCTCCTATGCATTAACTAAGAAAAAGAGATCAATAAAAAACAGTTTTCAAAGAGCTTTTGGATCATCTCAAGTGTGGAATAGGATTGAGTCTTGTATTCTGATCTTTGATCTTGTGATTTACCCAGGTGTATTCTATTCCCTTCCTTCTTAATAATTATATTTTTGTACTAGTGTTGCCAAGAAGTGTTGTGTGTTCTTGAGGGGATCAAGATCAACATTCTTGGGGTGGTTTTTGCCAAGGAGTGGTGTGTGCTCTTAAGGGGTTCAAAATCATCACTCTTGGTATTTGTAGCTTGTAATCTAGGGTTGATTAGATAGTGAATTCTCAGTGGTTTCTGAGGACTGGATGTAGCTCAGGTGTTAAGTGAACCAGTATAAACATTCTGTGTGAATCTCTCTATCCTTACACTCTTTGAATTGCTTTAAATATGTTTTTATAAACTGCTGATACAAACAACCGACTGTTTCGTAAAAACAACCGGTTGATTTTCTGCATCAAGCTTAAAAACAGTTTTGTATTTGGCTGGACAAATTTTCCATTGATTAATTCTTCATAGCCTTTCACTCTACTTTCCATACTTGCGAAAATATTTCAAAAACAATTCACCCCCTCTTGTTTTAGGCCTATAATTCTAACAAAATTGTAAATATATTGTTCACTGATATGTATTTTGTTCCCAAAAACTTTCAAAGGGACTTAAAAGACTCACATAAAGCTAGAAGTAGGAGTTTCCTTTCTCAGTGTCTGATAGAAAAATGATGGAGCTAAAAAACGAGATTTGTGTTAATCAATAATGAAGGAATATCAAGAAGCTTATTGGAGATCAATTCAAAGGAATGCAACACACAAAGTACTCTACAAAGGTTTTAAGAGAAGAAATCACATTTAAGACGCACATATGAAGTTTCATATTTCACCATCTAACGTGAAAGAGAAGATGAATAACACAAAATGAAAATATACAAGTCTAGAGTTGGTCAAAGCTCGACAAGAGGAGTTCATACAAATGGAGAAAGTATTTGGAAATTAAATACAGCTTAAAGACGTGAAGATGACAAAGAAGCAATCATTTCCTTATTGAGCGTCTAGATCGTTAAAGACAGTGAACAAAACAAGAAAGAAAAATCCAAAGGCCAAATTGATTCAACCTCAATGTTTACATTAATACGAGTAGAGAAACATTTTGAAATGTTTCAGGTGATTCAAAAAGTGCAGATAGAACAAGAACATAAGTTTCCATATCCAACGTTTAACGCATTGAAGAGAAAGTGGTAGATTGAGCTGATACTTAAGTTATGAAGATTCAAACGCCAAAGTTCATATTTTTTGAAGATAAAGAAATTTTTAAAGAGCCATAAATGCAAAGAAAATTCATAGCAAAATTTGTTATATCAAGCGTCCAAGGGATATATAGAGAGTTGAAGAAACCCTAAGGCTACAACGTTCATATTTTAGAAGTCTATATAAAGACCTGAAGGGTGAAAAACACAATGCACATATGCACATCATACAAAATACTCAAGTGTACAAAAAAGCTTTTGTAGTTGTGTCCTTGAATTGAACATACATTTCATATCTATTAATTGAGACCAACCTAAGATATTGAGTTTTGATTGTAACCATTGTAAATCCTTCACCATTGTGAAGTATACCTAGTGAGCCTTATTGATTCTCTCTAAATCAGAGTTTTTCCCATTATATTGAGAGGTCCTTGATCTCAGGGGAAGATTGGGACATTGTACCTGGAGAGGTTAGAATACTTGGTTATCGAAATATTTTAGAATACTTGGAGAAACTATAGAGGTTGGGAATATTGGGTGAACCTAAAGAGGTTGAGAATACTTATAATGTACAGGGATGTAGACTACTGGTGACCTGAAGAGGTGTAGAATACTTGATAGTGAAAGGCTCTTGAGTGGGTTGCACAAGGGGACTGAGCAAAGTCCTTGTTGTGAGGGTGAGTTAGTATAAATTCAATGTGCATTTCTCTCTTTATCTTTATCTTTATCTATTACTTGTTAAATTTTGTGTTTGTTTTTAGGTTTGTGGATAGAGTTTAGACTCCATTCAACCCCCCCTTCTAGAGCCAATTGTACCTTCAGTTGGTATCAGAGTTAACCTCAGGGGTTAGTTATTTACAAAACTTGAGGAAACAATCCTAGGTAAACTCGTGGAATTTGATGGACAAGCAATCAACCCCCTGTGGTTGTTCGAGTGAGTACAAAAGGGATTTTATGTTACTATTGTTGTAGATCCCTCAATAGATTATACTCACACTAATGTACCAAACTAGTGTGAGTTATATGTTGAAGATAATCTCGTGTGCCTAGTCACACTTGGACAACAAATATAAAGAAGGTTAACGATACATGGTATCCCTTTACAGCATGAATGAAAGCATGTGGTGGTTGATGAAGCTCGAGATGTTGTTGCTTGAGTGGCTTTGCCCAACAAGGTTCAATTGGTGGGGGAGGCTTTAGGCACATATTTGGCTTGGTTTACACATCTAGTTAAGTCAGTCTCAACACAACCACATGTATTATGTTGTGTTATTTTCTGTTTAGTTATTATTATTATTATAGTTTCTATCAATGTTGAACTAATATTTTGCCTTTGTTTAGGATCATATCTATCATGGTAAGCAAGTTATGGGATGACCTCCTAATGATGATGATATGGTAGAAGTTGAGGCTGATCCAATATTTCAACTTCTAACCATATTACCCAAGTTGACGAGGAAACCATTGCAACTACATTGGAACAACAATTGATACTACTATTTTTCCTTTGTACATTTACTTACCATACACATTGGAGGTTGTTGGGGGAACCTCCATGTTAAACATTTCAATTATACAACTATGGGCCATGTAAGTCATTTAATAGTCTATGTTTTCCATATTATAATAAGTACATTTAACTTATAATTCATTGAGTTAGGTTTATGAACAAATTGAGTGTGGACAAAATATAGCAAAATATATGGACTTCTTGAGCCTCAATCCATCTAGAAATTTGGGAACACAAAGATCCATATCCAACAATACATGCAAACATGGATGAGTGACTCCGAGAGGCATATTTACTTGCCTCCATATATTGAAGGGTTAGTTTTCTAACTTATATTTTTTAAATTCTTTAATTATATAACTAGTAGTGTGTTTTTGTTCGCTCCAAAAAACCTAGCCATGACATGAAAAACTTATTACAAGGACAAATTTTACATTTTTCATTTTATTGCAAGTATAAGTGTATTTGGACTAACATGTGTCTTTGCTTTAAGTTACGGATGACACAAACTTTTAAGTGAAAGGAAAAAAACAAAATCACTACAATTCATCTACCCTAAGGTTATGCATCTTTTAATACATATAATAGTTATTTTATGTCCAAGATGTATGGAATTAATTTTTTTGACTTCTTTCTTTCTCATTTTAGTGTAATAAGCAAGAAGAGTCGTGTGTGGCTACTATAAGATGTACTTGATGAAAGTTATTATTTGGTTAAGTATTATAGACTCCTGGACATAGGTAACACATCTAAACATAAGATGATTTGTATTTTACCTTTATAATGACGATGTACTCACGTGGATGAAATGTTTCAATTTTCAATGATCAATTTCCATAGTCTTAGAATGACTTCCAAAATATAAGAGAACAACTACTTTTCTTCTCCATATGTAGTTTAATTTTATTTTGTTGTTCATAAGTTTTTAAGGTTATATTAGATTATTTTGCATAAATTTTTAAGTTGAAATGTTTATTTATCATTATTGGGAGTTATTGGAAATTGTTTGTATTTCCAATTTTGGTTTGAAGTTGAAAGCAATGTAATTTAAAAAAAAAAAAAAAGTCCAAATTTTATATCGGACCTTGCATTATTTAACATAAATTTTTAGACAATTTTAATTTCTTTTTTATTCAAAATGTACATATATTATGTTTTGATTCGACATAAAATAGATATTTTTATGTAAAAGATTTATATAAAAATACATAAATTTTAAATAATAGACATAAAAAACCTATTTTTGCAGTAATTTTTTTTAGTTCTCTTTTACTTTACTAATGTCAAAATATTATTTAAAACTACCAAATGTTTTTCTTCGAAAGTAAAAAGAAAGTTAAAAGGTTGGTTTAAGTTTTGTCCTTTTGAGAGTGATGTGAAGGTCACTTGGGGGGTCCTAATTAAAGAAGGGGCATGTGGTAGGGCATATAAGTATTACCAAATTAATTGCTCATTCATTGTGACTCTTTGTAGTTTATTGTTCGCATTTAAGTGCAGTGAACAGGCAAAGGTATTAATAAGATAAGCAAGTATAATTGTACTGAAATAACGTACACAGATATCATATATGGATCTGCATGCAGGTACACTGCTTTTAATTTCCTTAATTGCAATGGTCCTTCCAGGGGTACCATCCAATTATGAACACTCACTTTTCATTTATTAATGAGATGGTAGTAGGAAATAGTATGTATGATTTTGGAGCCATTTGCTCCATCATGCACCACATTCAGTAATTTAGATGCATCACATTATATCACATTGTATATTCTACTAGATTCTTTTCTCTATCTTAAAATATATTCATTTCAATATACTTTAAAATATCAAAATCAACATATTTTACAGGTACAGTACAATGACAAAAAAAATTAATATAAAAATCACATTTTTATAAATCGAACTAATTACATAAGCACAATAATAATGTGAACATCATAGTAATAATGTTTTTGCTCATAAAAATAAAATCATAGTTGTTTAGTGAAAATAAATTTTCTCCAACTTGCAAAAAAATATGAAAGGAAATTTACTTATAACAGACACTTTTTCTTAGGTGTAATATCCCCTTCAATGTAAAAGGATTCTTTATGTCAATAATTGAAATGATATATCAGGTTGTTTACTTTTACAAAATAATACAAACGATAAACTAAGTATGTTATATTTAAGACACTCCTTAAGTTACAATTAAATTGTATGTAACAAGCTTGTTATAAATATAAATATGGTATGTTATATGTGAGTTATGACAGTTATTAAAAATCATTACAATTATCTGTATAATACAGTAGGTTAATCAGAGTCACATTTTTCCTTCAAAATATGTCATTTAGAATTGTCATTTTATGAAGTCTACCACTCTCTCGTGTTTTTGTTCTCTCCATACCATTCCTCTATTTTCCAAAACAATTTTTCCCCATTCCCTCCACAACACTCCTGTAACCCCTCGTAAAAACAAGGACCCGAACCTTGATAAGTGTCTAATTTTAATAATATTTCATATTAAAATATAGGCACTTATGAGTATTAATTTATGAATTACATATAAAATAATTCTTAATTTATGAATTTATACCTTTAACATATTTTATGATCTTTATTTGAATAAGAGCATTTTTTTTCCCAAATTTGATGTTAATTTCAGGTTTCTATGGAAGAATTAAGATGACTAGGCTAAAAAGAAATAGGTATAATTACCTTATTCGTCCCTACATTTAGGATCAATATTCAATTTAGTATAGTGGTTTTTAAAAAAAATCAATTTGGTCCATATGTTTTTTAAAACATATACAAATTGGCCATTTCCGTTAAGTCGCAACTTACGGCGTTAAATGATGCTTATGTAGCAGAGATGTGAGATTGAGAAATATGACATGTCAAGATCAGGTGCTGACGTGGTTGTTGAACCATTGTCGATTTTGTGTCTCGCCGAAGCGTTGTGGGAATGGACGGTGTTGGTTTCACCATTCTTCTTCTGGGGCACAACCACGGTGGCGACGAAGGAAGTGCTTCCAAAATCTGGATCGCTCTTCGTTTCAGCTTTTCGCCACATTCATTCATTTTGCTTTTCCTCCAACACTCACTAATCATGTAATGGCATAAACTCTCGTACATACCTCTTACCTAAAGCCCAAACCTTCCAATCTAACTTCCCAAACCAAACAAATTCTCAAAAACCCCACCATGACTGCCCTTAATTTCAACGCATGGCTACACTCGAGCTTCACCAGATCTAGATCCCCAACTTTTCTATTTTATGGCCTCACGCTAACTTCCCCATTCCCATTCCCATTCCCTCCCTCACAGTTACCAAACGACCAAGACATAAGCCTTATTCATCCACCGCGTCTTTCACACTCTCTATACTTCTCATCAAAGAGAAGACGCTTCAGACGGAAGAAAAGTCGGCGTTCAACTTCAAGTCCTACATGCTCCACAAAGCCAACGTCGTGCAGGCGCTCGATGACGTCGTTCCGCTTCGCGAGCCGTTGTGGATCCACGAGGCCATGCACTAGTCCCTCATCGCCAGCGGTAAGCGCATGCACCCCATCCTTTGCGTTGTCGCCTGTGAGCTTGTCGGCAGCTCCACCACCACCGCGATGCTCGCTACCTACGTCATCGAAATCGAAATCAGGAATGCCAACGATGACTTCGGTAAAGTAAAATAAAAATAAAATAAATCTCTTATAAAACTACACATAATGTTGTTTATTTATAGATGAAAATAATAACATAATAACCAAAAGTATGAATTAAGCTTGTTACAACAACAATATATTATCATAAAATAAAAAAAAGTCTCCCATCAATACACAAATAGTAATTAGAACAATCTCAAAAAAAAAAAAAACATGTTTTGATGATTGCAAACAAGAAACATGAAAATGAAAATTACCTTAAACCATAGTTGCTTCTGTGTGAACAAGTTTTTTTCCACTCTTGAGATTTGATTGTGGATCTAACTAACTATTGAAAGCTGAGAATCAAGTTTAGTAAATATAAAAAAAAATTAAACACTATCTAACTGTGACCGAAGATTTTTTCTTATATAAAAACTATTGTTATTAATATGAATTTATAACAATTCATCATTTACAATATCATGTAGTGAATGGCATTTCCCATCAATGTGTTTGAATCTTGAATTTAAAAAATAAATTCATTAAAAAGAATAATATTCTAATTAGTGACAATTTGTTCTGAACAAAACTAACTTCATACACTATTTGTTTTAGCTATAACAATTCTCTATATATACTTTCTTTAATAGCAATGGATTTTGCTTATATAGTGAATAAAACTACACACCATTGCAAAATAGCAACTACTAAGTCACAAATGCCCTTGAAAATTTAATTATATAGTTTGAAGTAAATTTCTTGGAGTGAATGTGTTTAAATGTATCGAGTTTAATACTGCACGAAAGTGTACCACTAAAATAACACCTTTTATTAACAATACCACTAAGATAGTTCAAAATTCATTTCATAAATCCTTTTTATTTTGTTTGTTTAACAACAACGTACGGACTGCACTAACAATATTTGTATTTTTTTACATAATTATTATACCAACCTACTCACTTTATGCATAGAATTCACTTTATATCTAATTTCTTAGTTTTATGGACATTATTTAGAATTCAACTTAGAACTAGTAACACAGTTTTAATGTGGATTTATAATAATAGTCTTGCTAGATAATTATAGTTTATTTTGTATTTATTTACAAATTCGCTCAAGTTAATCACTTTTTTAATAATCTTACTTTATCTTTGGATGAGAAATTTTAAAAATTAAAAATGTTTGAAAATTGAATTGCATTAATTTTTAAAATGGATAAATTAATTCAAATTTTTTAAATTTCAAATTCTCAATATTAACATGGCAACTTAATTTTTAATTATATATATAGAGATCAAAATATGAGTGTAACTTTTATGAATTGTTGCACTACCATAAAAAATATTAAATAAATAAAAAATTGTAGTCTTTGAAATATAGAAATTATCATTTGTGTCAATTTAAAAATAATATTTATAATAATAATACATAATAAAATGATTATACTTTAGTACATTTTATATTACGTCGATTCTGATTTATATGTTGAGTGGCTTGGGTTCTGCTCGGTATATCAATTTGATATAAAAATGTATTTTATGTTGTTTAAACCTGTATGTACGAAGGAAGTTGTCAATAGTTGTTGGGGAGGGATTTGGATAGCATTTGTAGGTGAAATATGGAATCATAGGAACAATTGTATTTTTAAGAATGAGAGAGTATATTTTTTGGAGGTCTTTATTGTGGTCCAAAGGAATTCCTGGTCTTGGGTTACGACTAAGGAAAGTTTGGTGAACTTCTCATACTCAGATTGGTGCTTGGGTCTGATGTGTTGTATGAAATATTTGGAATGATGGTATTGTGCATAATATTAATTTCTATATGTCCATGACGGTTGGATTTTGGTGCAGGTTCTTGTGGTAGATAACTGCTGAGGCTATGAAGCAGACAAGTTCTTGTTTTACTGTTGGTGTGGTTACGAAAAGAGAAAGTGACTCCCAGTCTGGTTTGCTGGATTTTTTTGCAAGGTCTTGTGGTATATAGTTGCTGAGGCTATGAACAGGTATTGTGACTCCCGGACAAGTTAGTAGGCATGTAAAGTTCCTTTAGGTTTTGAAGAAAGTGGGTCCAATGTTGAGTGGTTTTGTGGGTTTTGGTTGTGGGTGGGAGAATTTGATTTATAAATATGTTTGTGGGCTTTTCGTTGTAATAGGGGATGTTTGTGTATAATGCTGATATCTTTTGATGTGACTTATCATTGCTTTCGTTTGAGGATTGATTTGGTGGTCTGTAGAATATGAAGAATGTCTATAGATCAGGTGTTGAGCATGTTGGCTTTGACCATGTTTTGTATGAAGGTTGAGATACTCTTGAAGTGTTCGGGTTGAGACACCCCTGAAGTGTTCGTATAAGGGTTGAAACACTACTGAAGTATATAATTTTATTTTATTTATTTATTTTTTATAAAAAATACAATAATTTTAAATTAATATAAATTTTTCTATATATAATTTTATATCCAAAAAATATTTTGTTATAGTAATATTATTATTATTATTTTTTAATTAGAAATGTTTGAAAAATGATTAGTTGTACTTAACAGCTACATTTGAATGACGTGGAACCATATTCAAGTGAGACACGTGTGTTAAAACCTTAACTCGCAAAGGTAAATGGGTAACACGAGTAAGTGGTATAGACAAGAAAACCTTGCCCATTCATGCTTGCTATATCAAAGGTGGGTTTTCCTTCATTAGTAGCTCTAATGATGAAGGAACCATTACGTTTGCAAAAGTAAAAGACTAAATTAACATATTTATTAAACATTAAAAATAATACAGGTTAATTTTGGAGGTAACAAAAACTTATTTAACTCACATAATCGCAACACACTAGAGGAGTGTCTACTACATGTAAATATCTGAAAACTATCTTACACGCTGTTTACATATGCATTGGTGCTTCCTTGTACATAAAAGATGTACCAGAGATAAAATTCGACTGAACCTGTAAAAAATACTTTTAATATGTGAAAAATAATAATACAGGTTATGGATAATTCATCCTTACCATTTAAAATTAAATTAATAAATTAATTAGTAAGGTTTCCACACAAGTTTAGTAGAGAAGTTTAAATCTAACTTCTAAAACGGAATAAAAATTTTAAACACTTATATATTATGATTCTTCTCTCTAATCGATTTGGATCTCAAGATAACTATATAATTCTTTTATTGGAGTATGTAAAACCTCTCTTGCTCACTTCCTGTAAAAAGAGAAACAGATAAAAATTTCGATACGACCTCTAATGAACCTTAAATGTAAAAGTGAGTAGGTTGTACTAAAACTTTTGTAGTTGTCTCCTGATAAACATTAAATTAGTAAAGCCTATTAGTCAACATTTATACATAAACTTCCAATGTAATCCTTCACACAGGTTTCACCGAAAAAATCTATCAGAGATAAAGCAACATGCGGTAAGATTGCAAAGTTTGGTGCAAATATGGTAGAACTACAGAATCCTGGTTAAAAACAAGATTATTTCAGTAACAATAAAATGGGTACAGTTAATCGCTTTTACAATTCTGATTTGGTAATCCTATCGCAGCTGTAGTTTATTTTATCGTCTCAGCCGATGATGATTATCATTGGCAAAAATAAACCATTATCATAGCGCTTTTATTTTGACAGAACAAATGGCTTTCCATGCTCCGAAGTTGGATCATGCAGGTTTCCTTTCCATGTTAGCAATGTATTGCGAATAAATCTTTCTGTACAAACCACCTTTGCACACCACTGATATATCTTCAGGAGTCAACTTCATTCTACCTTTGCTCAAATAATGTGGACCAACCCGCCTGCATTCAAACATTATGTGATCAACCAACAATTCAAGGATTCTTGCTTAACTTTTCCACTTAATAAGAAGGCTCAAAACTGAATTTGCTTTAAAACATGTACCTTCGTTTTTTCACATTTTCTGAACCATGTGAAATGCGGAAACCTTCCGAAATTGAGATTTGGCGTAGTGAAGACATGTATTCACTGAATGCAAGACCTTTCATTGACAAGAATGATCTTGCTGGAATGATAGACCGGATCACTTTGGAAAAAGATGTTCTGTTTTCATCATATTGCCAAAGGACAACATCAGCAAATATTGCAAGAATTTCTAAGATAATAAAGTGCCAGATAGGTGTGCAATTGTGTGCACTAACAATTCAAATCATAGAAAAAGATAAATAGACTTCTAGTACAGTCCCAAGATTCATCCAACACCCCTTTTATAAGTGACTAAGAAAGAACAAAAACAAAAACTAAAAGTAATAAACAAAGACTGTGTGGATGTTGTAGGGGTGTTTGATAAAAGAAAGTGGTATGTGTATCACCACTCTAAAGTTTAGAGTCATGGATACCTACCTATTCGTATCAATTGTCGGGTCATTCATCTCTAATAGCTTATTGTCATAGATACTAGTGCTTTTTGTTTGGTCCTGTCTAGATAATTTTCCCAGTGCCATAACATTAGTAGTGCTAGCCAACATCTCCGAGATTAGATCTACCTCGTTCTTACAACCAAACTCGGATCCTACATCTGATATATGTTTGGCATAAAAAGAAAAACCATGTGCAGCAACAGTAGACATCATCACTTGCTCATCATACCAACTCTTTGTGGCTTCATCAAAAAGGGTCACTGGAGGCTCCATAAGACCCTGCACATTATTATCATAATTAAGGTGCTGGTACAATATAAATGAAGAAAAACACTTTTTAACACACTTACACATTGTTTTTGTTGGTGATTATGAAACAATAAGTCAGCTTCAGAAATTAGATCGGTCAGCCCACTTGTAAGTCTAAGAACTTGGCTAACATTCAGCTGTTCTGAGTTGGCATGCTGTCCTAAGTCCTTTTGACATATACGAAGTTCCCTCCACAACTTTTCTATCATATCCATCGGCACAGATGGACTGGAGTCAAGAAACTTTGAGTTTGATATAAAATCAGCATGACTGCGCTCATCTATCACATTACTCACAGTTGTGGTTTTCGTGTTCCCATCTCTGAAATTTTGCACAGCTGCTTTTGTCGAAGAAGATTCTGGAATTTCAGTATTTGCAAATGGATCAGAATTTTGTGGCAATTTGTCTAAGGACTGGCAAACACTCAAAGTGATCGGTGTCTGCTCATTATTAAGAGATACTTCTACTGGACCAGCATGACAGCAAGACACTGATCCAGACAATGGCTTTATTCCCTTTTGAATTGCTGTCTCAGGAATGGAACAGGATGCATAAAATGATGTACTTGGATAGTTTTGATTCATTTGAAACTTAGAGAGATATTCACTGTTGCTTTCCAGGGAATGTGTCTTGTAAACTTCCTCATGAACGTCTAAAGAATGTGCATTATGTGGATCCTTCTCAGAACCAAGTTTACTTTGACCCTCTTGCCAAGAGGATGTTACCGGGGATCCAGAACAATTTGAAAATTCAGAAATAGCACTATGTTGACTTTCAACCCCATTGTGGTATGTAACAGATCTCTTGATTCTCTTTACCTTGGCCTCTAAATAATCAGTATTCGTACACTTCACATCTAAATCCTTTTTCCTTTCATTTATGTCTAGCTCTTGGTTAACTGACCCCTGCAAGCACGAGTTTTCATCCATTGTGGCTATTGACTTAGCAACTTCCTTCTCAATTAGTTGGGACAACTCTGAGGGATAACTCCAGGGCAGTATCTTCGGTATAATCTTGTGACAAGCCTCAAGATCAAAAGGAAGCAAACCATACACCTTTGGCACTTTCCTGTCTGGACAGTAAAAATTGAAAACGTTAGATTTCTGGAATGAGGACTTACGTTGCATTATTAGCCAATATTAATTACCTATGCATTCATATTCACACACACAATATACATTACAGTTGTTAGTTTCTAGAAGTACCCTGGGAACAAATATTTCCATCAAAATGAAATCACAACTTAAACATGTATTAAGAAAATAGGGAGTGAAAAGGGATGGGAAGAAACATCTTCAGTTTTTACTATAAGACCTTTTTTAAAGGAGCAACCTAGAATGAGGCTCCAACCTAGTAGGGTCTTGGGAGGCTAGATATAGGTGGAGAGGCTGTTTCTGGGGTTTGACTCACGTTATTCGGGCTTGAATTGGACAGGAACATTAAGGATTTTGAACGGGTTTATGGTTGCTTCAGTTTCCTTTATCTGGTCTAGTGTTAAGAATATCTCACCTCAAGTAAAAGCTAATGTAACTTGGCAAGTTGGTAATGGTCATCTCATTAGATTCTGGGAAAATTGAGGCTACCTGAACCTGTGGCTGACATGATGGGAGTTGATTCATCCATACAACCTCTTCTTCAAAATCACGTTGCTGATTTTATGAAGGGAAAACAGTGAAAAATTTCTACTTTGATACCAATTTGATTAAACAACAGATTTTACTGATTACTATCCCTTTGGATGATGGATAACATATGATTAGATGAGAGCACACACAAAGTGGAGACCTTTCTTCCAATTACGCCTTTCTTTATATACATCAGCAAAAGCCTCAAGTTACTCGGGGAAAGCAAATGAAACAAAGCTGTTCCACCTTCTAGGACTTCTATTCTTTGTAGGCTTTTACATAATAGGATTCCTACAGATGATCTTCTCAGGAAATGTAGCATTATTAATGTTTCCTTCTGTCCTCATTGATATAATTCTTGTGAAACTACAGAACACTTATTTTGTGAATGTCCTTTTGCAGTTAATCTATGGAACTGGCTTGAGAGCATCACTGAACAGCATATGTGCACAACTTGTGTTTTTACCCTGCTACAACTTAAAGGGAGTGATCTTGTGAATACTGTCATGTTATCAGTTATAACTTATGTTTGTAGTTGAGATTTGGAACGGTAGGAACAAAATCAAGTTTGATAATCTGATCATAAGTTGGAATATTAGAAACAGGATATTTTCAGCTGTTAATTTATCTAGTTCCTTATGTAGAGGAAGCATGATGTCTCTTCTTCTGAAATTGAAGTTTTAAAAGCTTTTGCTGTTACTTGCAGACCAAGGAAGACAGAACATATCATTTAAGTTAACTTGTATCCTCCTACTTCTGGATGGCTTAAATGCATCAGAGATGGAACCTACTTAAAGCATGGGAATATGTCAGCTTGTGCCATTTTTAGTGACTAAAAGGCTCCGACTATGAGATTTTTTCTAGTCCTCTTCAAGTTGGTAATGCCTTTGAAGTTGAACTTATAGGAGTGATTTTTTATTTTGAGGAAGCTAATCAGAAGGGTTGAAATTTGGTTTTGATTAAGACAGATTCTTTACTCACTTTCAGTAACAATATGTTAGTTCCTTGCAGATTAAGAAACAGATGGGATAATCGTATGGCTTGGCTAAAAAGATTAATTTAAGATTTCCCCCCATATCTATAGAAAAGGAAATAGAAGTGATGATAGTTTAGCTAATTATGACATTAGAGTTGTTGATTTTATTTGGTGTGATTGTGTTTCTTATGATTATTATAGAGATAGATATGGTTTTTCACATTTTAGGTTTTGGGCCCCCACTTTTGTATTTATTTCTTTTATTTATGCTATCAGGAATGCTGCAAATGATTGATATAGGCTATAGAACTATTATAGAATATATAGTAATTCTTAGCATTCTTATTTTCATTTAAAAAGGTTTAATTATCTTTTTTAGTTCATATATTAAAGGTCAAAATTGTTTTAGTTCTCATACTTTAAAAAGTTTAATATAATTCCAATTTAACTATACTCTCATTGTGATTAAATGTTTTAAAAAAAACTAGGGATAAATTAAACTTTTTAAGAAAGTTAAGCAATGTTAAATTTTTTAGAATGAGGATAAAATTGATTTTCCACCTTTAATATACGAACTAAAAAAGGGTAATTAAGCTTAGAGAGATAACTTTGAAAAGAAGAGTCAGACAATGTGGATATTTTTCTATTTGAGTAATGTTAAAACATTTATTTTATTTAGTCTTACAGAGTATTTAAATACACTTAAATAACGTACAAAAAAAAATCCTGGTCCTTGATACTAGGAGTTGTTGCTGATAATGAAAAACAAAAATAAGAAACTACTTTAAAAACCCAAGTATTCAACTAACAATATAATAAAAGATTCTTATCAATTCACTAATTGAATTATTCAAACTAAATTAAAACTGCTTTAACAACTTCTATCTTCTTCCTCATAACTTGAACGTCTTGGAGAAACATCAACAACCTGATGTTCTATTCTAGATGAGAGTTTTTACTGAAATATTATTGCTTCCTTCTCATGTGATTGGACCTTTGTTATTCTAGTTCTTACTTGGAGACTTCACACACTTCTTACCATATTCTATTTGTGCAGTATTTGTCTTATTTTTTCCTCCTTTTTAGTCAAAGTTACAAAAAGAAAGCATCTTTTGTAGCATTTGTCCTCTTTCCAGCGACCTTCGACGCTAGACTTGGGCATCTGATATAAAAGACTTAACATAAAAGATGATGTTAATCATCTTACCCATACAGCGGCTCCATTAATGACAAAAATCACTCTTGTTACAAAGTTGAAGGTGATATTTGGTGGGGTTTGGGAATAGGTTTTTATGTTGTTTGTCAACATCTCTTGAGTATCTCACAGCTCCTAGATGTCTCCATGGGTGAGTAGTTGGAGAGAGTTCATGGTCTTCTATATGACTTTAACGAACTATTGCCTCCTCTTCTCACTCCTATCTAAGAACTCAAAGACAAACCTTATTTATGTTGATGGCCGTGTACGGGCTTCGGGCTTGCTAACGAGTATTTGCCAATCCTTTATCAAATTTTGGGTTCTCCAACTATGCCACCATTACTCCACCTGTAACTCCTAGGTTGGGGTAAAGATTGAGGTATCTAGAACTATTTCGGTTATTAAAGATTTAACTCGTGTAGTGGAAAATTTGTCTAAAGCTTCAATGAAGAATGATATGTTGGATTTCAACGTGATCAAGTTTTTTGGTATTTATACTCGTAATGTTTAAGTTCTTCGTCCTCTTCCGGTTAGATAAGAGTTTCTTTCACCAAGCTGTGTTAAAATTAACATTGATGGGGCTGCTAGGGATATCTTGGTCTTGCTACTTGTGGAGGTATTTTTCGTGTGAGTATGGGGGAATTTATTGGAACTTTCTCTACGTTTCTTGAAGTTCAAACTGCTCTGGTTGTCGAGTTTTATAGGATTATACATACTATGGAGGAAGCTCAAAAGATGGGACTTACTAATGTCTGGTTGGAATGTGATTCTGCTTTGGTTTGTGCTGCGTTTACTGTTAGGACTAATGTTCCTTGTATGCTTCGTAATCGATGAAATACTTGTCTTAATTACTGTGGAAAAATCAGGTTTAGAGTTACTCATATTTTTCGTGAAGGAAATGTGTGTGCTGATAAATTGACTAATTTAGGATTTATTCATAAAGAATCTTTTCATTGGTATAATAGGTTACCATCTAGGCTGTTCTTAGAATTCTTTATGAATAGATATAGTTTACCTATGTATAGTTTTTGTTAACATATGGGTTTTGGTCTAGTCCCCCCATATTTTTGTTTTTTCTTTTTTTAATAATACTTTTTTTTCATGTGATGACAAATGATTGTTGTTACTTAAGGTGTCAGCATAACTGAGATGTTAAGTTGCATAGTGATATCTAACATGAAAGCTTTTATTTAAAAAAGTTTCTATGTCCAATCCTCTAATGATATCCTCTCCTCCATCATCTCCATCTTGATCTTCATCTTCATCACAATCCACATTTGCATCAAAAGTTATATTTTCAAGATCAAATGCATCTAGAGTTGGAACTCTTATTGCTCCATCTAAGTGAACATTTTGACCATCATATGCACCTTGAACTTGCTCAATCTCATTAATATTATCTCCCTCCTCATTTATCCATGCATCATCTATTCATGCATCATCTGAATATCATCAAACGAAAGAGCAACCATTTTTCTAATTGAACTAGGCCTTATAAGTGTGTCTTTTTAGGTTATCCTTGGTCTCAAGTGTTTCTCATTCTCTCTTCATCATTATTTGATTTCAACTATAATGTCACCTTCTTTGGGGTTTTTCCTTACTTTGTGTCAATTTCTTTCCCTTTTGGGAGTTCTCATGAACCATGTTAGGGATCCCAGTTAGAGGCATCTCATGGTGACCATCAAGGCCATGGAGCTAGATGTTCTAGGGACTCTAATTAAGTGGGCTTATACTTAACTCAATCTCACAAAACTAGCTTGTAAGGTGAGGATTGCACATCAATATCAATATATATTATAATTTGACCTTACTCCTAACCGATGTGGAATCTCCAATACACCTTACGTTGATGAATGAATATCTTCAGCATGAGATTAAATATTTGTCGATGGTTTAACAAGAGCCCAATAATAGTGACAGAACAATCCTAATGAACTCGACTAAAATAAGTATGTTTATACTTGACTCTACCTCACAAAACTAACTAGGAGTTGCCAGGTTGTTATTACTGTGGTCAAGGTAGGCATTTTGCGAAGAATTTTTCCCATGCCATCTTTTCAACCTTCAAGTGAAAAGGCAACACCTATGAATTAGATGGAATATTCTAGTGGTTTTGGATCTCTGAGGATTCCGTTCCCCCACAGTTCTGAGTAGTTAATCTACCTACTAGCATGTCATTGTTATTAAGAGAAATTCGAACCTTCATGATTTTTATGAGTAACTTGAGAATATAAACAAATATAAGATTCAATAATTTAATTATTTTATGTTGGATTTAATTTATCAGGTTCTTATTAATGCATAACATGAGGGAAGAGAAAATGTAGCCTATAATGCAATATCCTTATAAATGTTATTTGGTGTAACAAATAAGATAAAGTGTCCATTGGAGTTTTATAGAAAGAGTGTTCAAATGATAGCTAATACATACACACACGACAAAGTGGGTTATGTTGCACTTCGGTTTTCTTTTATCATTCTTACATTATGTTTCCTTTCTCCTTCATGTCCACTTTGTTTACTATGTTCTCATTACCCAAATATATGTTTTCTCCCTCCAAATTCACAAGTAGTTTAGTAGGAAGCTCCCTGGGATTGGCCAGTCTAACTAGGAGTTTGTTCATCTTTTTGGTAGGCCTCCATTACATGTGATGGAGGGTATTTAGAATGGTCACCTCTATATCTTGCAGCTCTAGGATTGGGATAGAGATAGAGAATAGAAAAGTCTTCTTATTTTGAAATGTTCGTGATCCAATATTAAGTATGTTAATGATGTAATCATGATGTTTTGAGAGACTATAATGATTAGTATGTATGAACTATATGATTCCTTATGAATTATTTATATCTGTATGTCCAAGCCTTAAATGATGATATGTGGTCCCATACAAGATTATTGAGGTTTAGTTGTATGGTTTCACTGGTGACTTAATTGTCCTAACTTTCAAAAGAGATGGTAGCCCTCCTGTTTCTTTATTATTGTGTGTTTTGATTATGTTGTACTTGAAGGCTCGCCAGACTAAGGGAATCGTAGTCCAATGCTCACTCTCCATGCAGACTTATAAATGGTGTAGAAAATCTGACATAATAGTGTATATGCACTACAAGAAAACTGGTGTGGGCACCTCTTGATGCTAATAGAAAAATAACCATGGCAATCTAAATGAAGAAAAATTCTATATATGAACAGAAAGAATTTTTTTGAGAATGAATAATAAATAAATGACAGGGCAACTGATGTTCCTTTCCCCTTAGTCTGATGAATATATTTCAAAACAGCTCATCCCTATCTCTCTTGAAAGAAGTAGTATCATTTTTAAGAGGATCTAACTTCTCTAACCTTTTATATATTTCCTAAAATAATCAATAAATAATATAATAACATGATTTATTTTCTGTGTACATTCTACAAGCTATTGCTAACACAAATGAAAAAAATAGTAGGCCTTAATATGAGAGCAATCAAAGCACACATTAAGTCCAAATTTGAAAACAACTATGGTTTTCTTATAAGTAAAAATCATGCAGACATGCAACAAAAGGGCTTTGTAATACACCTTTGCTATGTTTTTTACTCTGGAACCAGAACTGAAGTTGCATAATGGTTTTCCGAATATCTCCATCGCAAGACTGGATAAATTTTTTCAGTAGAAGAGGATTGGTATTGACTTCTTCTGTGATGCAAACCTGCAGGTCATCCATAGAGTATACTTTTAGTTTCAGTTTTCCCAGCCTTGAGGGTTGAAATTTGGAAATCCTAAAGCACATACCTTGTACATATGGCACAGTAACTCTTCTCGCAATGGAAATGAGAAAGAAACATGTAGTCTTGCAAAACTGTTTGGTAGGCCACCATTATTTCCTAATTTGGAAAAATTACATTGTGATAAATACAAACACATATATAAAATCTATAGAATGAGCAAAGATGCACTATTTTAACTAGTAATCTCACTATCGCTGGTCAATATAATAGGCCATTTTGCTGTCGCAGAAAAGTGTTGTATGGCAGTGATAAATCCACGATCTTCAGGAAAAATGATGCCCACATCCTCAACTAGAATTAAAGTTTGGCGGGGTTCATCAATAGAACTGGAAGCAATCGCCCAATCATCCATCTTCTTGGCAGCAGGAAGCGACTTCACAGGTTTGAAACAACTGCCAATATAAAAAGACATATAAGTCAACAAAATATTGAAGGAAAGGGACAGAACGTATAAGTTAAAGTATGGTGAGATAAAATAACACAAAAGAAGTTCAATCACAACAGTTCTTAACAAGCATTGACAGGACAGATTAATAAACCTTGTGATTTTGCCCGCACTAGGTTCTTCTAATTTATTCTTGATAGCAGTGATAGCAGCCCCATTTCGACAACTTGATGCATTGATCTGTTAAGACATGAGGGACAAACTTTGATTTTTTTTGCCAGATACATAAACAAAATTACAGATTTATAAAAACAAAAAAGGACAAGTTTTAACAAGTAACAACTAGAAGATATGACAAAAAGTTTCTCATATAGGAGTGAGTGACATCCCACATCGTATTTCTTAAATACTTCCTATTGGAAAATAGGCCATTATAAGGGCAAATCACTTGTTTCCAACATTACTATTATGCCTACAATAAAGGAAACTGCTGGGTGGTCAAGAAAGTAGGTGAATGCTCCATTTGCCTTTGGTAAGTGATCCACTAATTTTTGAAACAAATACTATGGCCAACAATATCACATCAAAGAGAATAGCCTCCCAGAAGTATTTTTTCAATGCTGATTCTGGAAAGGAAATTCTTCCTTTGTCCAGATATTGTAAAGCCAAAATTTTCTGTTCAAGGTTGAAAAAGGACTTTTGATGAGAATATTTGGTCCCGGTGGAAAGTCATAGTCTTATTTCAGCTAGAGATAATACCAAAATGGAGACATAGAGTATTTGATTGGTTTATTTTGTTATTATAAATATCTATTGAGATCTGGTTTATTCCATTTTTAGATCAATTATAAATATATAAATATCTATTTAGATCTGGTTTATTCCATTATTAGATCAATTATAAATATCTAATTATAAATATCTAGTTTCATAGGTTTGAGATATTCACATCAACTTATCTATTGGAGAAATCACATCAACTTCATTATATAAAGTGAGGACATCACTCACCTTAGAAGCCGGTTATCAATGAAAACATAAATATTCAAAAATATACTTTTAAATAGTTATATACCTCTAAGACATTAAACCCTTGCTCTTGGGCACAAGCATAGACAGCTGCAGACTTGCCACTCTGCAACATTACAAAGGCTTTAGCATCCAGTAAGTTATGAGAAAAAATGTTTACACTCAGAACATTATATCCAAAAACATATAAATGATGATAATTATCGATAGCCATGTTGAATTCATTTATGTCAGCATTCTTCTAGTTACGAAAGGGAAGTAGATTTTATTCATGTACCTATATATCAAGAATAAAAAGGACTATTTCTTAAAAATGCCACAAACAGAGTAAAAAATGACAGATTTTCTCTTGATCATTATTAGCATAATTGAACAAAGATCAACAATGTTATGCTTACCCAACCGAGAAAATTGTGGAAGAAACAATGAGAAAGTTTGGATTTTATATACATTCACTCATTCAAAATCCAAGAAAAACAAGACTATTATTACTTAATAAAACTTAAATAAAGATTCATGTTTACATTTCTTCTAGACGTAGAGGTGAGGTTAATTCCTTCGAGAGAAAATGAAGAGTTGTTGATAACCTAAATACTGATGTTAAGAGAAATAGCACAAAAACCAGTAAAAGAGTAAGTTACTACAACTGCTTTTTATGTTGAATCATACACAACTCCCTCAATTTCATAATCCTAACAGAAAACCCCTCCAAATTTATAAATATGCTGCATTTAAATCCATCCAAAATCTTTACATTTTTTATAAATTTATTACAGACTGTTGTTTGTTATTTTTAAACAAGGTAATCTGGATTTACACTATTAAAATCTTTCGACCTTGATCAGAAAGAAAGCTCCAGAGAATTTTGGGAGCCACAGCAGAATGCAACATGTGTCATCAAGTTGGTCAAATACGACTGTATTTGGTAACCGAATAGAGATTATAGAACCACTATCAGTTGCAGCGATATAGGTTTGTATGTAAGGGTGCAATCACGGTGTTCTTGATACCGTACTGAATGAAAAGATGATACTAAAAGTGATTCGTGAATGTGTGCACACAGAAAGTGTTCTAATTTACTGTTACAGGAATTACAACCATTACGAAGAACAAAGAGAAAAAATTTACTTCTAACTCGCAGTAAACAGAAAAGTGACATATATGATATATACTACAATGTATTACAATTAAATTCTTCTGTAATAGTTAAAAATTGAAATTAATAAATTCTTAAATCCCAAAAGTTTTAGAATAACAGAGTAACAGTATAAGAATAAATAGTAAAAAGAATTATAATCTCACATTAAAAATAAAAAATATTCTTTTGAAGTTTTTGTTATAAAAATAATAAAAATGTAGTCACATGAATTATTAATAAGATGAAATAAAACGTTTTCAAAATAAAAAATTTAAACTAAATAACGTAAAAGTAAAAGCAAAGGTTATTAATTTAGTTATTAGTAAAAAAAATTATTAAATAATTTTTCAAAATTCTTGCTATTGATGGTTTTATTATCAATAATATTTCTGCAATTATTTGGTTCTATTATTTCAATGTTAGCTGACCTTTCCTAGTTGAACGAGGGTTTTGCATTTTTTGACAAAAGATTTTTGTTGTTGTAGTATTATTTCAATATCTTTTTAAATTTCATCATTTAATAATTATAATTTTTAAATTTACTGATATAAAGGCATTTAATTTTAATATAAAAATAGAATTAGATTTGTGTGCTTATTTAACAATAGAAGGTATTTTATGTAATTAGTAAAAAAAAAATTGCAATAATGGTATTTATGTAAAAAAAAATTATAATATAGGATTTGGGATTAATTGTATCAATTTAAAAAATAGGAGGTGTTTTGTGTAGGGTTTAGAAATAGAAGAGATTTTATTTAAAAAATGCAAAATATAGAGACCTTGAAATAAACACTCTATATTTGATATTACAAGAGTAAAGATAAATTAATATTACCTAGATTCAGCATACCACCAAAAAATTCATGTGCACATAAGCATGAGTGCTTCCAAAATAATGCATTATGATTTGGTCTTTTGATACTTTAAAAATAAGTCATTTTCATTTTCCATTTCAGTTGTGATTTTCACCCATTAAATTACGTTTTAACAATGCTAAGGACTATGTGTAAATGGGTGTAAGGTACAATTTTGACAAAAATAAATTTTCACGCACCCCAATTGGTCCTGTAACCAAGAGAACACTCTGTAGGGGACTCTCATGAATATCTTCTGAGTCAGCACCATCATCTTGCCTTTTACTTTGACCCTTGTTAGAGGAACTTTTTCTGCTCTGATAAAGTCTTTTATGCCAAAGATCTAACCAGTCACTCAAGAAATTTATAGCCTCTTCATTACCACACACCTAAGATAGAGTCATGCAACACAAACAACTCGATTCAGGAAATACAAATATGCAATTATTATGGGTGTGCATGCCAGGGCTTGTATATGTATAAAAAAAATTACAATATGAACCAGAAGAAATATCTGACCTCAAAGGCTTTTGTTGGCTTGTACTTATGCATCCATAAGCTGCTGTTGTTACCTTCAGAACTATGGTAGTAAGACCTCATGCTGCAAGGCAGGAAATGAATCATGAAAAAAATTTGCTAGTAGTAATTTAGAAGAGACAGCATGGAAAGAAGACAGCAGAAATAAATTTCTAAAATTAGTATACCACATCTATCATGATGTAAACACCCAAAATGATTTCACAACCACCTTGCTTTAATAGTCATAAATGAATCAACTGATTATGCTATATATATGTCCATGAAATCAAAGGGTCAAAGTTAGTAACTAGCTAAAGTAAGGAACATAACAAAACAGTGCAACTTACTCAGAAAAGAAGTAGTTAATAGCATCCACAACATAAAGGAAATGTAACAAAATAACAAAAAAAATAACTTGTAAAATATACACATATTATCACCTTGCTTGAAGAAATTTACACTGTGGCTCACTATCCGGCCTTTTGAAAATACCCATGTGTCCTGAAAAGGTATTTTCATTCACCTCCAAGCCCAGATCCTAACAATTACTTGGCAAATGTTATAAATTGCACGGCAGTAAGATTGTTTCCATCTAAACTAACTTCCACGGATTACATAAAACTTTGAAGAGGGTTCAGGTTAGTGGGGTTGGTGACAGAGGAAAAAGTATTATAGAGAACAAGATTATGTACCACTTTGACATCTTTTGACTTCAAATGACATTCTGCTTTCTCTAACACAACTGAATTTGGTGGTGAAATTTCCAGCATACTATCTGGCTGTATAGAAAGTTGACTTGGACAAGACATGACATTCTTAATGATTGAAGCACTTGAGAGTCTTGAAGCACTAGGTATGTTATCAAGATTTAAGGATTCAACGGAACCTTCCATAAAAGGTAAATTTGAACTCTCTCCAGAATATGCAACTGTGGTATTATCTAAAAATGTCCAGTCACTCCAGTCAATGGGTGAGGCATCATCCTGCATATTCACAAGAAAAAGATTGCACAATTTAAAATTCATAGAACAATAATATACAAACCTTGGTAATTTTATTAATAAAAGAAATTTATTATAATGAAGAGAAGAAATAAGAAAAAAGGTTGGAACATAGAAGTGAAAAGCAAAATAGATGACTGAACAAGCCAAGCACAGTTCAACCCAATTGATAGTTTCAGTGAACAGATTTTGAAATGGTTTTTATTCAAATTAGTTTAATTTGATATTAGTTTAGTTCAGTTAAAATAAATAAAAATAAACTATCATATAAAGGCAGCAAAATATCAAATCACATACACAATTATCATACCTGAACATTTTCAAATACATGACTAGAAGCACCAATTCCTTTTCCTTTTTTCCTAGCAGCAAGTAAAGCTCGCTGGCGTTCATTTTCCTCCTTCCATAGGGAAAAGAAGGGATGTATTTTCAGCCCTGCATACACCTTTGCATAAACCTGATTCCAAGAGGGACAGAAAGTACATCACATATCAGATCACACTTAGCTTAATGCACCAACATTTCACACAATCAAAATTTTAACAGATATCACTGTTCCATGCAACTCAATAACAAACAAAAAAAAAAAAAAACTCAAGTCACAGTTCCAAGGAAACATTTACCTCCGCCGACAACTTTGCCTCCAACCTCAGATCGATCTTTTGAGCAGATCCTGGTGAAGCAACAACTGATCCAGTTTTCTTAGGCGTCTTATTCGGCGTGCTAGTCTTCCTAGGCGTGCTATTCTTCTTAGGCGTGTTATTCTGTTCAAGCAAAAACACAAAATAGAAAATCCTCTCAAATTCACATTCTCTTCTCAAATTTCAAAATTCAACTCACATTAGTGAATAAACAGCTTCACGATGAACAAATAACTCTAAATCAGCGACATGCAATGCAATTACTAAGAGGAAATCACTCCAACTCAGCGACATGCAGTGCAGTAACTAAGTATAGTAGGAAGTTGTACCTTGGAAATTCGTTTTCTTGGAGTGAGTTTTGCTGGAGTGTTCATCTTGGAGCTTCCGCATGCAGGAGAATCTGTGTCCACTTTTTGCATGCGGTTCGGCGTGTTTGGATCCTTCATTATTAGGTGGTTGGTGATTGAATGAATGAGGGTTTTTGAAAAAGGCAGTGCTATTTATTTAATGGAATGTAACAGAAAACAAAAGATTTCTTTAGTTAAGTCAAAATATGTTGAAAATATTGATTAGTAGTTAGAATCCAAATAATTTATTGTTTCAGATTCTAAACATGCAACACTCACATTAGTTTATTTTAATTAGTTATCTTGTGTGGGAATGTGCAGTAAAGTGTAATTATAATGTATTAATCAACTATTAAAAATTAAAATTAAATATGTATTTAATAAAATCTAAAATATTAACTACTTTTTTTAATTTATGACCATTATTATACATAGAGAATTTAAATATAATTTATTGTTGGGTAGATAATGTTTCTGACTCTTTAAAAAAATTTAATTGCACTTTTAATGTTTAAAAAAAAATTATAAATCTTTAGTACTTTTATTTTAACTCATCATTCTTAATCTCTCAGATTGTTTTAAATTAAGTAAACATTTTGCTTAAATTTAGTTACAAAATTATATTTTCTTAAAACTCATCCTAGTTTTGATTCTAGCTCTCAGGTTGTAACTTAGGATTAAGGTTACATATCTTATGTTGTAAATATTATCTATTATCCATAGTGTATATGTAAATAAATTATAATAACTAGACCAAACAAGAGTGTTTCTAAAAATTATTCTTTAATATTCACTTTTATATTCAGTTTCGATATTTCTGAAAAAAATATCAATTTAAAATAACACTGTATCTTAAATTTAATTATAATGTATATGTTCAAAATATTTATTTATTATAATTTTTAGATTCAAAGTATTCATTTATTACAAACTGTAAATTTAATTATTTAAAATAGATATTTAACTCAGATATTTTTCACATACTAAATTACTATTTTTATAAAAAAAGTGTTTGAAAAAACATTTTTAAGAACCAAACAACTAAAACAAGACAACAAGTATTGTTATTACTGCTTCTCACTGTTACAGATAAAGTAAGTAGTTTTTAGAAAGTTACTCTTAGTTCATTCATTTTTCAATGAACAATATTCTCAAGTATTATTTATGTACTAAATTATCAAAATCCCCAATAATTATTCATAGGACTTTCTTAATATTTTTTTTTCTTTGTAATTCTTTTATTTTGGTAACATTTAAATATTTATAATTTTCTGTTGTTGAACACATATATTAACCCCTTTTGTTATCCTGAGTTAATAACATTGGTATAAATAAGTACAAGTATGTCATATGTTTTTTTTTTTTATGTTAGTGTATCTAGGTGAAGTATATCTAACACTACAATAAAATCATGAAATAGAAACCAATTTTAGATAAAAAAAAAATAATTAGCTGATATAGTAACTAAATTAGAGACTCTTTTAGAGATTAAAAAAAATTAGTTTCTAAATTAGTTTAAATTATTGTTAAATAATTTCTAAATTAGTATCTAATTAGGTACCAAAGTTTTTCTACCAAATTTAGAATCTAAATAATTGGTAGCTAAAACATTAGTAGTTAATTAGATACCAATATATAAATTATTTAACAATAATAGAAACTAATTTAGAAACTAATTTTTTTTAATTTTTAAAATGGTCACTATAGCAACTAATTATTTTTTGTTTCTTAAAAATTGTCTCTATTTCATGATTTTCTTGTAGCTTAAACATTTGCGAATGGAAACTTTCAAAAGTTCAACCACTCTTTAGCTTAGCAATTCCAACTCCTCATTTGAAATCCTAATTTCTCTGTTTTATTGGTGTAAGCATACATGACAAATCATACACATAATTAAATTAATCTTTATCTATAAAAAATACTCAATTTATCTAATTAATTTTTATAAACAAAAATAGGTGGGAAAACAACTTATTTATCATTTGTATGTAATAAAAATAAGTGAAAAAATAATTCACTTAGAGTTTAAAATCATAATTTATTCTAGTTTATATCATTCCTTCCCATTTTTCTTAAGATAATATTTTTCCTTGTTAAATAAAATTAATATTTTTAATCATCTATGATCTAGAATTAACAGTTATTTTTACTCAGTTATGTTTTGATAGATTGTGTTTGACCTACAACTATTTTTTGACCCATTTGTTTATTATCTATAGATGAAATTAAACTGTCTTTTGATAAAAGAAAATAGGTCTTCCAATCTACAAGAAAATAGGTTGAAATCTACATTAGTAATTTTAGTTTCGTAAGCAAATTTCAGTTTTTATAGGATTTAATTAAATCTTTAGTTCTTTAATTTTATAAATTTAAGTAATCTTACTCCACTTGTATTATATATACATATTTAGTTCTTTAATTTAATAAATTTAAGAAGCAATTTTACTCCACTTGTATCTCACAATTTCTAATAAATGTTGAAGTATTGTTAATAATAACAATGCTAGTTACTTATTTACATTAAATATTAATAACAAATAAATTTAAAAAATACATATTAACATAAAAATCACAAGGTTACAATAAAATTTCAAAGATGTTATTAGATGTTCTATTAATTTTTTTATAGAAGCCAAAATATAATATTTAATCTTTGAATGAAGAATTGAAAGAATCAAGTATGTTATTAGCAAAAATTATATATTAAAAAATTATAAGATGAAAATTAGATTTAAGCTAAGAAAAAGTAATGAAATATATGTTAGTATAATTTTTAATAAACACTAAAAAAAATCATTAAATAAAAAATAATTTTAAAGATAAAAAATAATTAGTTATTATATGGAGGGTTAGATGTTATATGAAAACATAATGTGATTTACATATTGAAGAATTATCCTTTGACATTAATGATGGGAGAAGATCACCATAACTTTTCCTTTCTCTTATTAAAAGTATCATTTATCCTAGTGTGTTTGAATCTTGGGTTTGATTTTTCCAGGAGGTTGATTTCAAAAGTGGAACCGTTTCAAAGATCAAATATCATCTACTATAAACTACAATAAACAAAACAAGTAATGTCTTGCATAGAAGCCAATCAATAAACTGTCACAACAATTACTCTAACAAGAAATCCCAAGAAATTAAAAGTACAATGAACTATTCTTCTTCTCCTTCCTCGCATGTTTATTCGTCTTTGCCTCATTCCTTGTTCTCAATGTCATTTGTGTTTGCCGCCACTGTTGTCAGTCGTTTGTGCTCAACATCACTATTGCTACTACATATGATTTGCAAGTTCAATAATTGGTTCTTGTGCTCCCACATTATACACTACTCCTTACTCTGCTCTAACGTTGTCGCTGCCACCACCACCTTTACCTCAAAATCCAAGTAGGTCCATTTCTTACCCTTAATTTTTAAGATTTTTATATACATTGTTTTATCAATTTTTTTCCACTAAGTTATATATTGTTGATTTATGTCTTGTGATATTGTTTATTATGGTTGGTTGTATAAAAAAGGCCATGGTAATATAACTAAGCTAAACATTAGATAAAAAAAACAATAAAAAAATAGATACAATGATGGTTGTTAATGAGATCATTATTGTATGCCAACCTATAATCTTGGATGATCTAGGCGATATGTATGGATGATATATTATGTCTCTAGACGGTTTGATAGATAAATGAGACACTAGACGATTCCTGATGTTATACATTCTCTTATGCATATTTTTATGTTTTGATGATAACAAAAAAACCATTTTAATGATTTTTGCTAATATTGAAAGATATAAATAATGCTTTTATAGTTGCAGTAAGCGTCTATAGTATGATAGACAATCTATAAGATGGTTTGAACATTTCTAGCACATAGTAAATAGACGATTTGATGAGCAAACTAAATGTGTAACATTTTTTCTTTAAAAAGTTAAACGAAATATTTTGAATATATGATGAATTTCTCATTGGCTCCAAGCTTGAATTCCTGAAGGAAAAGGTCTATGATGGAAGGCGGAAGGGTGAGATGAAGTTTGTAGTTGAAGGAAGTGATGAACAATGGAAATAGGATCTGAATTCAAAAGAGGTTAGGCCAACTCTTGATGAAGTTATAGGCTAAACTCCATAGAGTAGCTAACCTAGAGAGAGCTAAGAACAAGTGATAGTTGTGCACAAATTTTGGCAGCAATTCACTATGCATTCAAAGCTGAAAATTCAAGTACACAAGTCCCTTATTTACAAAAGGAATAAGCTTGCAGCCCAAGCTTCAATGAACCATACCCCTAAGTAAAAAAATGTAGTATATGCATGAAGAGAATAACTTCCTATGAAAGCTAGGGTAAATACCCTAACTGGGCATACCCGTCACTTCTAACCCTACCTTGGTGCCTAAGTTAGGGTTTCTAAGGGTGGAAAATAATTTTCTCTCTCTTAGGGTTAGGTTTATAAAGGCCTTAATATATCCTATACTAATTTGGTCCAAAATACAAAGCTCAATAAACTCCTATTCTACTATGTACATTCATATATAAGGCTTGGGAGAAGGAATCTTTATTTAAGATTGGTTCATGTCCCTTTAATGTAGCTCTTCTCCTTAGTCTTCTTATTTTTAGGTAATGGTGCCTAGCATGATAACATCAGACCCTACCTCTTAGAAATGATTTGTCCTCATCTCCAAATGATGCTCATAGTCTTGCCACCTTTATTGATCTTTTTGAGTGATTTTGTTTTCCTGGATCTTGTATCCATCTGTACCGAACAGAAAACAATATTAGTAGACAAATGTGTTGACAAAAGAGAGTAAAACAAAGATCCTTATTGCTGCAATCCTAGCTTGCATCTTCATTTGTAAATCTTCCTCTTCATTGTTTTGATTTGAATTTCATTTACGGTTGATGAATGATGATGCGAAAGCATGAAGAATTGTAGAAATTTTGGAAGAAATGAAAATTATGACAGTGTATCTAAGTAGGTTAGGCCAACACTTAGTTTCTAGAGTTAGGTTGAGCCAACACTACTAGAAGGAGTCTAGAAAATTGTCTAGCAAGAAGAAACTCTAGAGAGAACTTTGAACAAGTAAAAGTGTCTCAAATTGGACAATATTTCATTACTCAAATCAAAGTTAAAAACATATACAAGAGACTCCTATTTATATGAAAAAGTCTCTCAAAACCTCTCAAATGAGAGTGTGACAAGTGTCACCACCTTATTGGTGTAAATCTTCTCCATTGGGAGAGTGACAAGTGACAACCCTTCATTGGAGTAAAATCCTCTCCATTGAGGAGAGGACATGTGGAGCCTCATGCCTTCCTTGCCTACATTTCTATTTGCACTCATCTTTTACTATTTTACACTATACTTTATTTTCTATTTACACCCTAATCTACTTTGGCCCAAAATGCAAGACCTAATGCTTTCTAACTACTCTATACAATTTTTACAAGGCTAAGAAGAAGAAAAGGACTTTACAATCTCTTATGTAAGTCTCGATCTTCGTCTATCTTAGCTAAAAGTTTCGAAGCTGTATGGTTTTCATCACTTATGTTTGTGAAAAATTTATAGTTATGGATTAGGTTGTTTTTAAAAAAGTTTGTTCACGTTGTGACATTGTTTAGGAAACTTGTTTACAAGAGATTTATTTTTATGATGGGAAAAATTCAAATTATTACCTTGTTCAAGAGGAGAGTGCAAGAACATACATACCTTTCTAGAAATTTGAGCTCTTGTCTCCCCTTGTTGTTTATTTTCTTCTTGCTTTTATTTTTCTATTTTTTCCTTTAACTTAATTTCATCCTCTCTTACGTGTTGGAGTGTGAGTGAAAGAAAGTGATGGGGAAATAATTCTCTGCATTGATTTGAAATCAGTTCTTTCAAGAGCAGAGATCAAGTGCTGGAGCAATAATTGTTCATGAGTACCAGAAGTACATAACGAAGGATCCAGCAGTGCAGAGGCGTCTCCAACCGGTGGTTGTGTCTGAACCAACTGTTGATGAGATCATTGAAATATTGGAAGGGTTGAGAGACAAATATGAAGAGTTTCATGGCATTAAGTACGAATATGAGGTTGTCTCAACTGGGAACCTGCTTCGGGAAGTAGTGAAAAAGAATGGTTTGTTGTTGTAGCAGATGGAGTTGGGTGATTTGGCTTGTATTAGGAGCGGCCATGTTGGGCAGACGGAGGCTGATGTAAGATCATGATGGTGTGAAATGTTCTACAGAGAGTTGGTTGGTTATGGTGGGAAGTATATGCCTGGCAACAAATTGAAGGGATAAAGGGTGATACATATTGAAGTGCTACTGCTACTATTTGTCTAGTGGTTGTTGCTGATATAATTACCTTTCTTGGCAGCGGTTAATTCAGAGAGTAAGTGAAAGCTTTATATTACTGTAGTAGTGACCATGTCACGTACGAAGAGGGAAGAAATAAGAGGGTATGGTATCTGTCCAGTAATATAGGTGGGGCTGGCTAGTTGGTGTGTAGGATGTTCTAAGAAGTAGCTAGCTCTCCCCTATAACCCCTCTAGTGTTAAGTGAATTATTTGTAACTCTAGTTTATACTGTTGCTCGCTTAACCTTAGAGTGGTTCTGTAAAAGGGTTGGGACACCCCTTAAGTGTCTCTAATTATTCTATTAATTTATTGCTGATAAAAAAAAACGTGTTGGAGTGTGAGAGGACTTAAAATTATATTATTACCCTGATGAGTGAAAGTTATTTTGCATATAGAGATGGGTACATTAACTTGTTCTTTGACTACCACACCTCCATCATTACTAATCCAATCTAGTTTATAAGGTCTTGGATGGGGGTTTAGTAGTTAAATCTATCTTCTCCATTGATCTAGATCTGCAATAGTTACAATATGAACCACTATCCAAATCAAAGAATACACATTTCCCAAAACTTGACATTGTGTGCGGAATAGGTTTTCTTGTTGTGACTGTGGTAGTTCAGTTGGTTGGCTTTGAAGAAGCCTTCTAGCCAACAATAACTCACCTTCACAAAGAAGTATTCCTTCCTCAGAAACTTCAACCTTTTCTGCACTATAGAATATTAACTATCCTGGTTTCATGTTTCTTGATCCTTTAAAATCATGTTTCTCTTATTCAGACACTTAGAAGAGTAGTGCCATTTTTCAAGACACTTGAAACACTAAACACTTCTAGTTTTAGTTTCTTTATAAGGTTCTCTATAATTATATTTTTCTATCTTTATGCCTCCTATTTTCTTGTGGTCCATCGATTTTGATTTTGGATGAGTAACCGTCCCTCTTATACTCTCTTTTTGGATAGGATGAACTATGGAAGTTTTTTTTTCTATATTTTCTTTTAAATTGTTGTTTTACCCTAACATAGTTGAACTAAGTCGTTTAGGGTAATAACTCAACCATATCCATTATTTCAGGATTAAGACCACTTTGGAACCTTACCACGGTTATTCTAGGTTCTTGATGACTTTTTATGGCAAGTGCACTGCATTGTCAAAAATAATAATTTGTCCCTAAGGACGGATATCAATCTCACAAGGAACAGTTGAATTATCAAGTACAATAATCGCTAAATATAAAACAAAATAATAAAAAGTGTGTTGAAAGTGGTTGTGTTGGCAACGATTAACAAGAAAACAGACAAAGAATTGGTTTATCAAGTTAGAAAAATAGGAATTAGGTTTCATCCTTCTCGCTCTCAATTTTGATAAGCATGTTAACATTAAGTTCTTTGATTGAAATTGATGCCCATAGAAAATTCATTTATATCGATTTCTCGCATATAAAATTCTTAGAATGTTTCCTAAATATCAATTTCTTGCATATTTATAGAAACAACTTAGAATCACACTCAGACGCTAATAGCAATTAACATTTCAAATCTATTTCTAGCACTCAAATATATTAAGTATTGTTGTTTAGGTCAAAACCCTAAAAATACTTTTCCGTTAGATTTAAGATTCTAGATCTAGTTAAAAACAAAACAAAAATACAAATAATCAATCAAGAACAAAATATTATATCATATTTAAATATCACCTCAATACATAAGAGCTCAAACAAATTACTCTCAATCCTAAATGGTAGAATTAGCCACTCGTCTTCTAGCCTTTTATTCTCCCAATTGGTTACAAATCACTCAATGGTGTTTTCCTCTCAATCTGGCAACTAGGGTTGTGCCTCTAGCCCCCTATTTAACCTAATTTACTAGGGTTAGGCGACTTCCTGCGTCGCGGTGATAGGCTTAATGATAAAACATAAAAATAGTCCAATTTGTCTGACGCATTCTCGCTTGAGCGAGAAAGGCGTCGATTTCCGAAAACATCACTAGAGCATTCTAGCTCAAGCGAGAAACTCCGCTGCTGAGTTGGATTTTTTTGCTTTTTTTGTGTTCCGGGCCTTCCAACTTTCTCCTTTTAGCTTATATCATTCTTCTTTAGTCCAAATCTCCATTCTTCCCTAGAAACATGAAATTAACACCAAATTTGAGAATAAAATTCTATTATTCAAATAAAGATCATAAAATACGTAAAAAAGTATAAATTCATAAATTAGTGATTATTTTATACATATTTTAGCAATTAATACTCATAAATGCCTATATTTTAATATGAAATACTACTGAAATTAGGTATTTATCAGTTATTCTCTTATACTTGTCCTTAAAATAAGAAACTCCATTTTTTTCCTATATTATTCTACCATTTTATCCCCTTGTTGCAGTCTCTAGAGTTGATACATTAACTCTCTATCATTGTATGAAGGAACATGGCATTTTCTTGGGGCAGACCTAAGTTCATTCCAATACCTTATTTAAGGGTTATTATTGATCGTAAGGTTTTTTAGTAATGAGGTCCACCAATACATAGTTGGTACCTGAAAGTTAAATGTAGTTAAGGACACCCTCCTTTCTTGATCTACTTGGTGATACTAAAAATTTGTTCAACCTTCATCTCCCATTCTAAATACTTTTCAACATTTTCTCTACCATGAAAGGGAGGAAGATCGACCTTAGTTTCTTTTGGATAATTATGTTGGGATCTAGGCTTGTGTTTCCTATGGGGCTTTTCGTAGTAATCAATGTTATGATGGATGCTAAATACCCCTTCACTTTATGAGTTGGGCTCTCTAAGATGATCTCTTTTATGGCTAGAACCCTCTCCATGTATGGTCCTAGATTAATCATGAGTATTCTAGTACCTAGACAACATATCCTTTAACTCATAAATGTATTTTTTTGTATTTTTAATTTCTCCCCTAAGATTATCACTATCATTTATTCTAAGACTACCATGAACACTAGACCTATGGACACTAGACCTATGTCAACGATCACTCATTTTATTTTATTTTTTATTTTTGAAAATAGTAGTTTGCAAGAAGGTTGAAAAGTCAAAGGTTTTCCATGTTCACTCCCATAAAAGAGGAGTGAGTCACTAGGACTACTTAAATATCAAGTCTTTCCCAGTCAGAGTATCATTCAGTTAGCTTTTACCAGTCTTCCTTAATGGAAGCTCCAATTACAATTTTTTTAAAAGAAAATGAACTTGAAATGAAAACAAAGTGCTGAAGGAAAATGCTATTCTACTCTATCGTTTCCTAAGGGCTTAGAGAAACATGTGTACCTCTTAAGACACACTCACTTACTAAGCGAATTTTAAGTTAAATTTGAAATAAAGCTAAAACACCCTAGGTGAGGCTCATTGACACATATGGACCTTTGAGAGACATTTAGCGTCTACAGGCATTACTAATCCACTATTTAATAGTACAATTGAGTTTTATAATAGAATAAGTACAAAAGACAACTATAAATCCTTTTGGTGTTTGCACTATTCTTTCACTTTGGTGTTTAGCTGTCCTCTTGCTAAACCTTTGGTTGTGGAACTCTAATCAAAATTTGACTTTATTCCTCCCTCAAACCAAATTATCTTTCTCTCTTAGGGTTAGGTTTATTAACCTAGGTTATGGTTCAACCCAAATATAAAAGCAAAAAATAAATCCTATACTAATTTGGCCAGAATATAAGGCCCAATAAACTTCTATTCTACTCTGTACATTTATTTACAAGGCTCGAGAGAGGGAATCTTTATTTAAGACTGGCTCATGTCCCTTCAGTGTAGCTCATCTCCTTAGTTTTCTTATTTGAGGGTAATGGTGGTTGGCATGATTGCATTTATATACATATCTACTTTATACACATAAAATCAAAGAGATTATGTATTAAAAATTGTTAAAATTTGAAATCACAAAATCACTTTGTCCCTCCCTATTTTTGAATATCTTTAAGGTTTATCTTTTCTTTAAAAAAAATATCAAATTATCATCTGCAATTATCTTTATCATTTTATCGCATATCTCTGAATCTTTTCTAAACAAAAATATTTTGAACAACCAAAAAAATTTTAAATCACAAAAAATGTGGAATGAGAAGACTATCAATTTAAGTTTCGACTTATTGTTTTAGTAACCCATATTCCTATTACTTTTGAGTTAGTTTTGTTAAACATATTCAAAATAGAAACAAATTAAAAGATTGTGAATCCAAGTTTTTTGAGGATCGGGTACCAGAAAGATGAAGATAGAGATAACGCAAAGTTTAATGTTAACCAATTTGGGGATCAAAGGTCAAATTAAAAGAGATCAAAGGAACAAAAATAATTAATGCAAGTTGAGCAACAAAATCCATACGAGTAATCTTGCAAAATACTTATCGTCTGTTGGGTTAAGTGTTAAACCATTGTAACTCTTCATGTTGTGAAGTTATACCCGTGTGAGTTTTCTTTGTGCTTTCTTTGAGAGTGTTATATTGTTTCTTTGGAGAGTTCTGATAAGTGTCAGACTTCAATAATATTTCATATTAAAATACAGACACTTATGAGTATTAATTGATAAAATAGATCTAAAATAACCCCTAATTTATGAATTTATACCTTTTTATATATTTTGTGATTTTTATTTGAATAAGAACGATTTATTCCCAAATTTGTGTTAATTTCAGGATTTTAGGGAAGAATGGAAAAGATTGGGCAGAAGGAGAATATACAAAGCTAAAAAGGAAAAGTTGGAACGCACCAAACACTCATCAAAGCTCACCCAAACTCTCCAAGGCCAGACGCCACCAGAGAATCTCGCTCAAACGAGCACAATCTCGCCCAAGTGAGATTGTTCCAGTAATGTTGGGCCTTTTTTTGTGCTTCTTGCCCAAGCGGGCTTAATAATGCCCAAGCGAGAAGACACTTAGCCCAAGCAAATTATTTAAATAAGAGGCTTAGAGCACAACCCTAGGTGTGCAAGATTGAGATGAAAATACCATTGAGTGAATTGTAATCCAATTGGCAGAATAGGAAGTGTTAGAAACCCTAGAGGAGGCAACCATCAAGGAGAAACATCCGGAATCTTCTTTTCTTCCTCTCCCTGCTTGTAACAACTATCATGTGTGGCTAATTCTATCCTTTAGGATTGGGAATAGTCTTTTCAAACTCTTATGTATTGAGCTGATATCTAAACATAATATTCTATTTTTGATTGATGATTAGTATTATTGTTTTGTTTGTAATGTTTGGTTTACCATGATCTTAAAATTTAGATTTGACTGGAAAGTACTTTTAAGTTTTTAACTCAAACAATAATGCTTAACATATTTGAATGTTATGAATAGATTTGAAATGTTAATTGTTATCAATGTCTGATCTTAATGATAAGAAGTTTTTATAAATATGTGAGGAATCAATATTTAGGAAGCATCTTAATAATTTTATATGCGAGCAATTGATATAAATGATTTTTATATGGGCATCAATATCAATCAAAGGAAATAATATTGTCATGCTAATCAAAATACAAAAGAGTGAGAAAGATGAACCTCAATCTCTATTTTTCCAATTGAAAAACAAACTATTGACTTGTTTTCTTATTAATCATTGCCGTCATAACAAATCCCAACAAACTTTATTATTCTACTTTCTATTTAGTGAATCTTTTACTTGATTATTCAATTGTTCCTTGTGAGTTTGATATCCATCCTTAGGGACAAATTATTACTTCTGACAACTCGATGCACTTTTCGAAAAAAAGTCATCAAATTTTTGGTGTCATTGTAGGGGAACAATTGAATTTTTTAGTACAAATTCCTAAATATTGTGAATATTCTAACTGTTTTTTTTTTTGTAAATTTTCTTTATTTTTATGTATTGTTTTATTTTTGTTTATTTTATTTGCATATATTTTTTTATTTTCAGATTTAATTTGAATTTAATTGAATGTGTTTATTTTTCAATTTTAAATTAAAAAAATAAAAAAATTATTCTGATAGTGCTAGTGAATCTTAATGCTAACCCTTGATGATTTAGCTGTCTTATATGATATTGAGAGATCAAATTTCCAAAGACCAAGAAGCAGAGATTGAAAGGGCAGCTAAAAGAAACAGAAAGGCAAAGACAAAAGAGAGGCAATGAGACGGTAGAGAGGAATCATCAACCACTTCTTCTTTTCTCACTAATATTTTTCAAGAGAAAAACAACATGGCAGAAGAGCAAGCACCACCTCCTAGGAGGACACTTGGAGATTATCCCATGCAGTAGGGACCAAGACATTTTTCTAGTATTGCAATGCCCGCTACCATGAGGACCTTGGAGATAAAACATATTTTCCATAGTCTCATTAGTACCCATCAATTTATAACAATGGATCATGAGGATCCATATACACATTTGGATACATTTTATGAACTAATGGGGACAATGGGTGTTCAATAAGCTGATATTGAAACTATTTATAAGCACTTGTTTCCTTTTTCATTAGCAGGAAAAGCTAAAGAATGACTCAAATCAAATCCAAATCAGAGCCTCACTAGTTGGAAGGATGTAGAGGAAAAATTTATGAAAAGATTTTTTCTAATCTCTCGCTACATCAAAGCAAAGTCTGAAATCTCTATGTTCAGACAAAGAGCAGATGAAGCTTTCTGTGAGACATGGGAGAGATTCAAGATGATGTTGAGAAAATGCCCAAATCATGGGTTTGAAGATATTGCTCAACTGAGCATATTTCTTAATGGTCTCAGATTTGACACTAATATGCTCCTAGATGCTGCAACTGGCGACAGAATGATGGTTGTGATCTAGAACAAGCGACAAGGATTATTGATGCATTGGCATCAACTGATTATCAAGCCTAACATGATAGACAAGGTATTCAAAAGAAAGGGTTGTTAGAGTTGAATACTTCAGATACAATCTTGGCTCAGAATAAAATTCTGACACAACAGATTGAAACATTAACTGCACAAATGGCTAAATTGCCTCAACAGTTACAAGTCGTGCAATTATCTTAAAGCCAGAGTCAACCAATCAGGTGTGATTTTTGTGGAGGTGATCATCCCAATGGTCACTATTCTTATCAAAATAATTCATCTGAAGCATATAAGTAATTAGGGAAGGAAAGGTGGATTCTCCAACAACAACAATTATTCTCAAGGTTGAAGAAACAATCAGAATCAAAATTTAGGGCGGAATCAAGATAGTGTTGAAGCTGGAGGAAGCTTCTTCCCTACCAAGGCTTGATGTGTGTTTGATGAAGAAAATGGCTTGGGTGCTTTGAAGATTGTAATAGGTTTTAGATTCATATGTAATTAGGCTTGTAAGT
>Ga0123342_1001304_pt1 | contig 41849 bp, 19 predicted proteins | sample Turbeawhitnodule_FD_89960 | JGI IMG/M metagenome (GOLD analysis project Ga0123342, IMG submission 89960) | Root nodule microbial communities of legume samples collected from Mexico - Turtle bean Mexico white nodule | ecosystem: Host-associated > Plants > Roots > Nodule | place: Mexico: Nepantla...
CTGTTGTGTGTTTGTAATTGATTGTATCAGTTTTAGTGGATTACACCTTGGAGTGAGGTGAACTGGACGTAGCTCTTGATGAGTGAACCAGTATAAAAATTCTTGTGTGTTTCCTTTCTCATCTCTGCTCTTAATTATGTAATTTCACATAATCTGTCAAGAAAGGAATCTGTTATATTGAAACTAAATCTGTTAATTTTGGACCTGGTTAAATCTGCCGCTCTAACTTGTTAATCAATCCTCTAATCATAAATCAAGCTGTTGTGTGAATCTGTAATAGGATAAGAAGGGTGAACTGGTTCCTTTAACTAAATTGTGACGTTTGGTTCATTACTCTAGATGGATTATGCTAAGTAAAAATTGATTAATCTTGTACCTTAAACTGCAACTTTATAAACTGATAAAGGTAATCAATTTGGTTCTGGTATTGCTGTTTGTTGATCTAAACTGTGCTGATCTTGGTTTGATTGTGCTAAATTCATCTGTAAAAACAATCTGTTCCATTTAATATCAATATGTTCTTTTCACCTCTGTTACATAGTAAATTAGATTGTTTTGCGAAAATTTGATAAGCTCAATTCACCTCTCCCCTCTTGATCTTAGACACTACTTAACTCTAACACTAACATGTGTAGGGATAAGCCCTAACAGTTATGAAAAACTTGCATCCAACTAACATAAAAGGATGATCACAACTTAGCCTCTTGATAACACTAAGTGGACCACATAATGTCTAAAGGGTGTATGATACAATCATTCTCTAACTTCACATGCACAAGCTTAGAAAGTACAATGTAATCAATTTTAATTGCGACGGGAGTTGTAAAAGATATTGTCATATGTTTGAAAATGTATGAACAAAATATGAACCATACACATGTCTAATATGTATGACTCAATGTAGACTAACATACGTGAGGAGTTTACTATAGGAATATCGTGATATTTTATTTCGATCATAAAAACATTAATACAACATTGCATCTACCTTCACTAGCCGTCACTACCAAACATGAGCATCACGGACGAGGCAACACCACAAACTCATCATAAACTTCAAAACACAAAAAAAAACACTCCAACTTTATGGATGCCTAATTTTATTTCCAGAAGGGTAATATTGGTATTTTGAAACGTACGGTGGTGCAAGTGGAAAACATGGGTGTAGGAAGAATTTACCTGAAAATCTAAGCCCTCCACTACCTGTTGGGCTTCTTATCACTCACCAACCAATGTCAAGTGTCATGGGGAATTACCTTTTGCGCCCTATAATTACTTCCTACACTTCATTGAAAATGAGTTTTGAAAATGGGAATGTGGAGAGCTTTGATGTAAGTGTGCGTAGCAACACGCTGTTTCTTTCTCGTTGGTTGACTAAACCTCTTCTATTAGAAATAAACTGAAATATTATTAAAAAAACTTGTTAGATAAAGCATTTGAATTAAATTTGATTGTTTTCAACTGTTTCGGAACTTATTTCATAATAAGAAATTTAATTACAAGATGAATAATCTAGGAGAAACTAATTATAAAACATACAATTTTCAAAATAATTGTAAAACAGATTGCATTTTCTCACCTGTCCTCCTTTCCTCTAGATGTTCTCATTGTTCTTCTCGCACTTCTCCACTCCTCATCTCTGTAAATTTCATGCTCGGATGGGTACCTGCAAAAGGTACATCGACGTTTAAGTAAGAGTTTGATATTTGACATTCGGTGCTATTAATACTGAATAATGACGTACCTGATTCTTGAAATCTATGCCTATTTATATGATTATCATGGACCATTTGTTTTTGAGCTGAATTAGATCGTGATTAAGAGTATAATACCTACTGCTTGATCACATTGATTAGTCTCGTTAATCTTCTATTGGGGTGTAATAATTTTGGTCATGTTGGTCAGTCTTGACCAAATACCGGACCTCCAAGTGTCGTACGGACCGACCGGTACAATATAAGAATTTAAACATATTACTTTCCTATTCCAGCACAATAAGGCATTGCAGAAGAAATTTTGTAGGTGTGGGAAGTAATTACCTACCAAGTTTTAGGAACGAAGTAGATTTCGTCTGGGCTGAAGCCATTTTTCTCTTGGGCTGCCTATGAGGAAGAGAAGGTACTTTTCTGACGGTTTCTTCCTGCACCTCCATATCTTCTTCTGGCACCTCCATACACAACATGAAAATACATTTTTATCCTTTTTGTGTCACTCCCATAGAATAACTTCCGGATTATGTAATCTGGAAACACATTTGAAAAAAGACTTCCGGATTACATAATCTGGAAGTTAAAAAAGACTTCCAGATTATATAATCCAGAAAGTAATCATGCATATGAAAAAAGACTTCTGGATTATATAATCTGGAAGCTAATTACAAATTTGAAAAATGACTTCCGAATTATGTAATCCGGAATATTACAAGAGGGACATTTTTGGAAATACAAAAATCTATGGAGGTGAGAGAAGAAGGTATGGAGGTGCAGGAAGAAGCAGCCTACTTTTTCTTAACAAATTTTAGGGCTTGGGTAGGGTACCATCTTTTTTTAATTTGAAATGCTCAATATTGGACGCGAAAAAGGTTTGGAATATTTGAAAGGGAAAAATTGTTGATCATTATTTATTTTTTTAAAAAAATCCTTTGATAACTACAAATTACTGATACTATTATACAATTATTATTTGGTCGAATATAATTTTAAAACTATTTTATTTGAAAAAAATATATATCTTCTTCTAATTATAATATAACATTATCAATACATCAGCAGCGTTTGAAACTTGAAAAATACTTCTTTGTAAAAATTTGAAATGAGAGGGTATTTTAGTAAATGGAGATACTAGCGCAGGAGAAGAAGGGATAGAAAGAGTGTGGGAGGGTATTATCTTGTTTCTTTCTCTCTTTCTCTCTTTGTTTCTGTCTCTGGTTAGATAGTGTGGCTATGGCTGTAGCTATGTCTCTCTCTTTTGGGCTCTTCTCTTCCTCCATTCTCCCTCCAGAATCCCACACTCTGAGCTTGGCGAGGCCTTCGCGTTCTGCTTCTGCTTCTGGGCTGCGCATGGTGCGAACCGTTACCTCTTGCACCGTCTCTCACTCGGAGCAAGGAACCCGCAAAATCCGTGGCATCATGAAACCCCGCCGAGTGACCCCTGAGATGGCAGCCCTCGTCGGCGCTCAGGAGATTGCCAGAACCCAAGCCCTCAAACTCATTTGGGCTTATATCAAGGACAACAATCTCCAGGTTCCCTCCTTTTCCAAATACCTAATTTCTTCTCTTCTTTTCCACCACTGTCAAATTTTTTTCCTTATTGTTAGGGTTTGCTTCATTCTTCTTTTTTGAAAGGGGATTTTTAGTAGTTTGGTGCTGCGTTATTTTCATGTAGTATGTTGTTCTGTTTCTATCTGGCATTTACTTTGGATTAGTTATAACTGAATTGTGGTTGTTTTGTGATAGGACCCTGAAGACAAGAGGACTATAAATTGTGATGAGAAGTTGAAGAAGATATTTGATGGGAGAGACCGAGTTGGTATGCTAGATGTTGCTCGTTTGATTAGCCCTCACTTCCTTAAAGCTGAAGTTTAGGTGTTTGTATGAAGGTCGCGCGTTGCTGTATTCCACAATTATATTTGAGCGTTTACTTTTGTTAGTACTTGAAATGCAGAACCAGCATTGTTGAAGAGTTCGTTTTGATTTGTGTAGTCTCTTCAGCAACCCTTAGTGCTTACCTATTAGGTTTTTTCTAATTCACATCTTAAATATCATGCTTCTATGTTCTCATCATTATTCTGCTCTTCCTCTGTGTTTATTTACAACTCTTTACTGCTTGTACTGACTGCTTTCTCAACGTTAAAAGATGGTGAACATGAGATTTCATTGCACTATGTGTTACAACGTTGCATTGTAATCCATTCTGGTGCTTGTTTTATTATGCTAACGTTCGTTGTTAATGAAGCAAGAAATAAAAAATGGTCAAAATGTGAGTTCGAGAAGGGTGAATCTTAGGCCTTTTAAACTGGAAGACTGAAACACAGATAATTCATGTTGAATGCCTCCTCCTCTGACTCATTATTCTGTTGTTGGTAAGGTCTTTACAAGGATTATTCATTCTCACAAATAACCATAGTTGCATCGGTGAACATTGCCCACTTAAAGGCATCACAAGCTTTACTGTGATACTTTTAAATATTTGACAATATGATTGTTCTTTCTTTCTGATATTCAAAGCGTAATCAAAAGGGCTTGTTCTTTCTTTCTCGATCAGTAATGCTTTTCTACACAACTCTAGATTTCAAGAGGACTTTTCAGATACATTGATGAAACTGATTCTCAATGGAGTTGCATGGAAATTTTGTATCGTTCTAATCCAGTATACCTATTAATATATTTCATAATCTTGGGAATATGGTGATAGTATTTGTTGTAGGATTTGAACAATTCTGTCTCCTTGAAACTAATTTTTGGTTGAATTATTGTCGATATCCGTGGCACAATTTCAATCTTGGTAATGCGAAATATATCGTGGAATGTGGGTTCAGTTAAAACTATTGTTATGATACTGCATAAGATACAACATTTAAGGGGTGAGTAAAACAACTCATTATGCAAACCAAACTAAATTATTCTACACTACTCGTTCATTGATTTGATCATAAAAGAATTTTTAAAGATATAAAATTAGCAGAGAAGCGACATCTTTGGTTTCTTGCCATGAACTGCAACTGAACCTGAAACTGGTATCTTTGTTTTGTCCAGAAACCCTGAACCATAACATATGGAAGCCTCCGGTGATGGCTATTAATAATTGCCCTAAGTAGAGAGAACAAGTTATGTAGTACTACATGCGATAGTGCATGCAAAAACACAAGTGCTGGTGTGTGTGTGTGAAAGAGATATATAGAAAGAGGGGTATGTAGAATATGTAGAATTTAAGCCTAATTTCACCTTATAAATTTTCAATGTAAATTTTTCGATGTTCTTATTTCTAATTGTGAGATCTCCAACAGAAACTGCTCTCACTAATGGATTTCAGGAATGTCTTTCTCCAAAAACAACAAAAGCGAAGATCTATTTAAATTTAAATTGTTGTTGTGTTTATGCATTGTGCCCATTTGACACCAAAAAATATAACAATCCATGTAAAATGTTTTGTAATGTGTCTTTGCCAGGAATAAAACCAAAAATTCACACTTAAGGACATTTAATCCTCAAATTATCATCCAAATCATCTTTTCATTTAAACTATCGCATATTCACTTATTCACTTTCTTTCCATACAAATCAATCCAAATACATTTAACCAAATCGTTACAGTGACTCAACTTTCTCAACCTGCGAAAAAGTAAATAATTCCAAACAAACACAATACAAAAGTTTAAACCGTTATAATTGTTTTGGATATGTAACTAACAAAAATATTTAAACTAAAAATAATTACTTGAGGAGAAGGAATATTAAATTACTTGTTGTAGGCTTAATTTTCTTTGCTTGTATCCATAATTATAGTCTTTGAATTATGTTTTTTCCTTCTGATAAATTAAAATTTGTATCTGACAACAAATTACCCCACCACTATATTAAGAAATAGTCAAACATAATACAACAATAACTAATTTATAGTCTCTAGTGAAATGAAAGGTATACATTACTCATATTCACCTTAGATATATCACATTAAATCTATTCTTATTATGGTCCATGACACCAATCATATGTTTTTATAACAGCATAATCATTACTCAATAAAATAGTTTGAATAAATATATACTTAAAACTATAAAAAAAAATATGATTTATATGTTCCAATCAATATATCAATAGAATAATTTCTAATTATTATTTTGTTTATAGTTTTAAAGTTGTATACTTCCATATGCACATTAGTAATTTCTTCATGCTACATACCAATTACATCAATAAACAATAAGTTGCAGGGGTGTTTATATACTAAACCTAAGTAATTTGTTTTCACCATGAGAAATAGCATGTCAACCTACAAATATACATAAGAATAAACAAAGTCGCATTACTTAAATAGTTATGTTATAATTATTAATTAAAGACATTGGTTCAAGATTTACTCCTCGAACCAATACAAATATAGTTGTTTTAATAATTAAAATGAAAATACATAATATCATATGATTTTTAAAACTAAAATAAAACACAAATTTACAAACTTGTAATTTTTAAAATACATATAAAAGGTAAAATATAACGTGTATACTTAAATAGAAATTTCAATAATAAACATTAATATAAAATGTGTATATCATACTTAAATTGAAATTTCAATAATAAACGTAAAATTTCTTAATAATAACTATTTTATATGTAGACTAAAAAGGGCTAAAGTTATTATTTATTAATCTTCCAACTATATTTTATATTATCACCATTTTCCTGATTTTGTAGTACAAGCCAAAAAGACCAATTCGGTTTAGTTTTAAAATACATGCTAAAAAACATAACAACATACTTACTATTAAGATATTTTCGATAGAAAAATTCATATTAAATTTAAATTAAAAATAGAAATTAAAATTAAGAATAAAAATTAATTAAGTAAAAATATACATAATTAAAAATATCAATATATTTACAAATAAATAAATATCAATATGTCATTTTCAGAGTGACAGAAAAATTCTACAAAAGGCGAATATACGGCGAGTTTAACTTTTTTTTTATTCCGCATCCTAATTTCCATTACGGTTTGGATAATTTCTCACTCTATTGTTTAAATTTTAAATTTATATATACATTTAAATATTAAGTTATTAATTATACTTTATTAAAACATGAAAATAAAATTTACAGAAACTAAATGCTATGAATAATTGATTTAATTAGTTGTAAAATATAATATCTAATGATAATAAATTAATGTCATGGGGAAAAACGTGATATATCAAAAAATATTTTGTATGTATCAATTTAAACTTTTTTTTTAATTTAAAATATTGTTGCACTATATCATCAAATGAAAATTTAATTAAATCTGTTTTTATTTGAATTATATAAAAATTAAAACATAATATAATAAATAGTAAAAATAGAACAATAATTGATTATGTTTGTAAAATTGAAATAAACAGCAATACATAAAATATTAAAAAATTTAATAGACGACTATAAGATAAAACTAACTTAACTTATAGCTTATAAAATAAAAATTCCTAAAACTAATTACTTCAATATACATCCTCGAATATTTTTGTCTTTCATTAAACTAATTTTAGAAACTACTTAAATAAATTAATAATTAATTTATCTCTTGCTAAATAAATTCAATATAATTTATACAATAGTTATCCATATCATATATTTATATAATTTTTTATACATCTAAAAAGTTAGAAAATAAAATGAAATTAATGCGTTATATTTAATACTAACTTATAACATGAGAATTATCACCAAGTTATTTAACCGTCAAAATAACGTGTTTTTTCTGACACTTTTAATCAAATTATACATACTAAAAGTTAATTAACTGAGTTGACTTTGCTGTTTTTTTAAATAATTTTCTATGATTATTAAAAGTTGTTTTTAACGTCAAATTTTATATCTTTATTATGTAAAAAAGTAATTAATATTCAAAGAGTGTTCCCTCTGTTCTAATTTAATAATAGTGAAATTTGTTCTTTCTTTCTCTCGCTTTTAAAATTAAGATAACATGATTTTTTTTTTCAAATGTACCTTATTTATATTTTATTATGTATATTGTTTGGAGAGAGAAAACTGAAAAAAGTATTATTTATAACTTATTTAAAATTATATTAAAATAAAAAAATGTTCTCTAATATTGAGTGAAGAAACCTTAAACCAATATTAAATATTAACATCATAAATGCATGAAAATTAATATTAAAAAGAGCTTTTAATAATTATTAATTATGTAAGGAACACATATAGAAAAAATTCTTCACTTTATTTTTAAGTATCAACTTTTGTATAATTTTTTAAATTTTATTTGTCGTTAATGAAGTTGAAGTCACATTAACTAGTCGTTATTAACTAAGAAAGAAATAAAATAGAAAAATGTATCTATTCTTAATTTATAAAAAAAAACTTTATATTTCTTCTAATATTTAAATAATTTCATTGCCTTTATTGTGTGGTGGAAAAAATAAAATAAAATAAATGTACAATTATTTCTTAAAATTCAAAAATTGTTATATTATCAACCTTTTTTTAAAATAAAATAGTAACGCGTAGAGTAATTAAGTTCATTTAATACTCTTGTTTTCGAGTGACCAAACTTTTTTGTTTTTATATTTGACTCCACAGAAAAAGAGAGAAAAAAAATTCATAATACCAATTGTGACAGGAATACCATTTAGTTGACCTGTCCCTATAGAAGAGTCAATACGATATTTATAAAAATTTTCTTCTGAATGAAATTTAATGGAATCCATAAAAAATCATCTCTTAATTCATAAGATTCCAAGTAACCGAATCAGTAGAAAATTAGGAAAAGTATAATATATAACTTATTTAAAATTGTATTAAAATAAAAAATTAAATATTTTCTTTTACATGGATTAAACAACATTAAACAATTATATCTTATATAGAAACATAAAAACTATTTATCTGCATTATTAATGACCTTTAAAATTCTTTGTCACTATTCATTAATAAAATAATAAATACTCTTAATATATTTAATAAATATAGAAAATACTATAAATGTATTAAAAAACGTCTTATAATTAATTAATAGGTGTATTTGTATTTTATTTACATGTTTGTTTTTAATTAATAATAAATATAAATATACGAGTAGCAGTTTAAAAATGCACAGAAAGTGAATGATGAATTTGGCTATGGACTCACACATCGGAAAAATGCCTGGTTTGGTTTTGCTATCTGTGTTAGTTCTCCTTCTCCAACATCCCCTCTTATCCCTCTCAAATTCTGAAGGTATCAATCTATCTCTATTTATTCTTAATTCTTTTTGCAATTTCCTAATATTATTCGACATCAAGTTCTCTAGATAATATTGTTAAAGTCAATTACTCATCGTATTTGAGATATTGTTCATTTTGGAGATCGGTATTCCATCACGGTTTTGTCTTTAAAAATATCTAAGTGGATTAAGAAAGGAATGTGTATTTAAATTGTTTTTTATCTTGACTCCTAAAAGATATGAGACTATATTGGCGGTACCGGAACAAGCCTCCCAGTCGAGATCTAAGGAGAAGTTGAAGGGCTAATGAACCTTTTCGTTCCCACATACGACGTCAATGTTTTGACCTCTAGTCATTGACGTCATATGTGGGAATATTATTAAACTTTTTTCCTTAGCTTTTGATGGGAACTTGTTCTGGTAAGTACAATATAGTCACATATCGCTTAAGAGTCGAGGTGAATGTCAGTTTAAATACACCTTCCTTCCTTAACCTATCCAGACACTTTTTAAAGACAAAATTGTGATAAAACATCGAATTTTTAAACAATAATCTGAATGTGGTGATCGACCTGATGATATCTTTCGGACTTGAAAATTAAATTTTCAATTTTATTTATATATACTTTTTTTACTTGTAGGGGACGCTCTCTTTGCTTTCAAACAAGCACTTTCTGATCCCAAGAAGGTATTGGAGAGTTGGGACAACAGTCTCGTTGATCCTTGTACTTGGTTTCATATTACCTGCGACTCCAACAATCACGTCACTCGCTTGTAACTTCCGACATTCACTTTTACAGTTATTGGTTTAGGATTTCACTGTTTTCTTATCCCCTGTTTCTACTTTGAATTTCAGAGACTTGTTCAATTCTGACCTAGCTGGAAGTTTGAGTCCACAACTTGGCCAATTACCCTTCCTTAAATACCTGTATGCATGTTTGCTCTCTCTAATTTATTGACATGATGAGTGAGGGCAACACAATTTGGGATTAATAAATTGTTCATTGCAGGGAGCTGAATCAGAATAAAATATCTGGGAAGATTCCTCAGGAACTTGGCAACTTGAACAGCCTTGTCAGCATGGATTTGTCTCATAACCAAGTGGAAGGGAACATCCCAGTGTCATTTGGCAAACTGAAATCACTTAAATTTCTGTAAGCATCTCTATGTTATGCCCAAAAACATAATCTTAGAATAACCTTATCAAATCAAATGATGTCTGAATTCTGTTTTATGATTCTGCCTTGTGTATATATATAGATGGCTAAACAACAACCAGTTGACAGGTTCAATCCCAAAAGAGGTCACTGATCTTCATCTCCAAGTCCTGTAAGATTCTCTTTCTATATTTATTTTTTATCTTTATTTTTGTGCTGGAGCATTGATTTAGAGAAAATCAAAAATCAATCTCAATTTTTATTTTATTTTATTATTGATTTATCAACAAATTTGGATTTTGCAGTAATGTATCTGGTAATCACATCAATACAAATGGCAACATCCCCAATGAAAACTGAAGGTATAGTAACCATTACAATTCCTAACAAAGATCATATAACCATGCTATGTCTAACATAATAATTGACTGAATTAATAAAATGAATTTGATTAATATATATTTGCAAGAAAAAGGATGACATGTTTACTATAGTAATTAAGTTTTTTGTAATGATAAATTTGTTCCTACTGTTAGATTTACATTTACTATATACATTTATCTTTCTTTGTTTTCAGATTTGAGAATGACAAAGCAGTCAAAGCTGAGAGAGTTCCCTGTAAACACTGCAAGAAGCTTTATTTAGACCTCAATTAATACCAGAAATGTATGGTAGCACAGATTTCAACATGTCTGATACACATACTAAATAAAAAAAAATTGTTATTTCCTATATAAAAATTCATACAACAACACCTTGTGTCATCTTTTCATCACATTATTTACTATTTTTTTTTAATTGTCAAATTTCTTCTACAAATTGTTTTATGAATAACATGAAATAAAATAAATTTATGATCTGCCTCAGATTGCAGGCAGAATATAATAAATTTATGAAGGGGATAATGTTAAGAAAGCATCTCTGTGTGCTCAAAACTTGTTTTTCATTTCTTACATCAATTATTTACAAGGCTTTATGGCTGATAAAAAAAAAGTAAAAGGTTTTATGAGTGAAACAGTTGTTATATTCATTCCTACAGAACTTTGTAAACTATTTTTCTTACCGTCCATTCCTTTGGTTTGGAATCTGTAAGCATTATGATCACACTAAAATTGAACCAAATTAAGAATTTTCACTTCCACATTTGGAGGGACATTGTAAACCAAGTAAATAAGTCTATTGTGCATGAATTTATGATTATTTATTTATTTATTTGGTAGGGGGCATTGTAGTTGTATAACCTCTTCTAATATAATTGTATGGAACATTATTCACATCCATGCACATATTTGCTTTTATTTTTTTAACATTCCATTGAGTTTTGAAGCACCGATTATGCTTGCAACTGTAATTAGTTATAGATCTCTCAATTTACTTTTGTAGTTTATCAACAATTATATCATATAATACTATATGAAATTATAATTTGCTTTCAATGTTTATCTATTATAATTCACTCATAAAGTATGTTATTGGTTTGTTTTCACTTAAAAATTATACATATGATTTACTAAAGTTAATATTTGTGTGGTTACGAATTGTATATATGGTTTCCACTTAAAAATACTATTTTTTTTTATAAACACGCTATATTTTCTTTAATTAAAAATTTCATTCACAAATAAAAAATACTAAAATCCTTTTCATCTAAACTTTTATATTTATTTTAAAACAAAGACATACCCAATTTTAAAGAAGGGTATTTCGAAAAAAAAAATTATTTTTTTTTATTTCAATCACACCAATTAAATAATCCACAAACTTTCATTTGAAGTCCACTCACTTTTTCCTAAATTCAAACAATTAATTTTTCACTCACTTTCACCTCATTTAATTTAGTTTCTTTTTCTTTTTCAGTCCCACTCCAAACCAAACAAAGGCTTAAGGTTTTGGTTTCCATAATTTTTAATAAATACTTATAAAAGATAAATCAATTTTGAATAAAATTCAATCAAAATTTGTACTTAATTTTCACACACAAAAATAATTTAATTTATTTTAAAAACATTAATGTGTATAAATTTAATTATTTTATTAAACTTTAGTTATACTTTTATTTTAATAACTATCAGAAGAATTAATATTTTTTATTATCGGAAGAAAAAAGTGGACACATATTAAATTCACTGTTAATAATAAAAGTTTACAATAAAACGTGAATATAAGTCATTATATTTTATTAAGAAAAGTAAACAAATGAAAAATTAATTTTTTTTGTCGACAAATGAAAAATATAATGATAAGTTGAGTCAAGAAAATCGTTTCTAACTTCACCTGAGGAAGAAAAAATGTTTATTATCACTAATATCTATGTTTTAAGACAACTAAGATGATGAACAAATAATATTAGTTTTATGAATAAATTTAGTAATAGTATAATATATTATATATGTTATGTAAGTCATTTCAAACTTGAAAAACAGTGATACAAACTAAATCAAAAGTTATTTCACATTGGACTCTATCTACAACTTTAAACAACTTCTGTGTCCCTGTATAATTTTCCCAAATCAAGAAAAACATTTAATTCTTATATTTTCAGTGCAATTTTAAATAGCATTACACCATTTTAGTTGTTGCAATCTCCCAACTAATACCCTCACATAATTACTCTGTAAATTAAAATATTTTTATTGAGTTTGTTTTAAAGTATATTTAAAAAGGTAATTTACTTTAATATAGAATTTGAAATGAATTGTGACAAAATACATTATTTGGATAAATAATTTTAAAATAAATTATAATTTTATAACTTTATCAAAAGTAGATTGATTATTTAAAATTAAATAATTTTAACCTTTTAAAAAGTATTATTTAAATTTTTCATATTTTTGAATTCACGTGTTTTTTTTGTTTCATTCTCGTTTAATTAATATCAACATTGATTACTACTCTTTGTTTATTTTGATGATTGTTGTTGATATTTTATTTATATTTTAAATCGTTAGGATTATCTTTTGTAGTTGTTGTAAATATTGTTATTTCTTGCATATATTAATCAGTTTTTACGATCAATATTAGAGATACCATCTTTTGATAAATGTGAACTAAATTCTTTCCATTAACTTTGTGGATGTTTTTTTGTTGTTGTTTGAAGCATTTAGTGATTATTTTTTATCATTAATATTAATTTATTATTTATCAATAGTTTATCAATATTTTTTTTCTTATGTCGACTAGAACAACTTTTCACCAATATTAACAGAGAGAATTTTAGTTGTCATCGATAAAAAAAATTGATAAAACTAAACTCCAAGAAACAAGACACTGGACATAATTCTCATTGATGTCGTTAAAATAATTGTGATTGACATTAATTAAAATTAATCTTGATCAACTTCTATAAAGAAAAAAAAAACTTGATTATATGAGTTAAAAAAATCTTTAATACAAATATTCTTGAATTGTTAACAATTATTTAGTATTTAAATAATTTTTTATATTTGATGAAAATTGAAATATTTTATTTGATATAAAATTTAAAATTTAATAAATCTGATTTTTTATTTTATTTAGATATTTAGAAGAATAGAATATAGTTTAAAAGGAGATGAATCCCATTCAAATGTATGAGAATGTGTAATAAATGGTAAAATTATATATATGAAGGCAATGTTAACGTGACTTTAGTCAGCTGAAGCATGTGAATGAATGATGATGTGAAAATGTAATTCATAATAATGAGCTTTTGTATCTTTCTAACATTAAACCACCTTTTTAACTTTAACTTCACATTTCTTCGATCATCTCTTTGTCTCTTCTGCCATCTATGTTTTTTAAACAAAAATCACAATCAAAGCAGAGAAGAAAGAAGACTAGAAACAAAAATAGGTGTTCAAATATTTATTTAAAATTTTATATATTTCAGATTTTTATTTAAATACAACATAAAATATTTAAGATTTATATTTATTTATAATTTTAAATATTTTAAGTATTTATTTTTATGAAATAATTTTTAATTTTACCATATATATCTCTAATTATATTTCATAGTATTTTTTTAAAAAAATAATTATTTAACGATATCAGAAATAATTTACAGCAATTTAATTAACTTAAATTAAAAAAAATATCATAATTTTTATTCAAATGTTTTTTAATAATAATAATAAAAATAAACCTGGACAAAAAATTAAATTATCTCCTAACCATCACATGAGGCAAAAGTTTCAATAACTCATCCTTATAAATTTACTCTAATATTCATCAATCTCAACAACCTTACACGCCTTACACGTCTTTTAAAGTTATCAGAAATTCACTCTCTTCCTCCCTTTCCACGAATTCCTTTTCTTCCCTCTCACCTGACAAATTTCCTCTCCAATAACATTATTTGTGTTATTTAAAGTTAGTGTTGTGTACATTAATGGAAGTCGAATACCTGTTTCTTCTAACATACAAGAATTGAAGATGTCTAGATTGGAGTTGTTGTGTCTATTATGTCTCATTCTCCAATGTCCTCTCTTATCCCTCTCAAACTCTGAAGGTATTTTTATTCTTTATTCAAACCCTTTTGTTTTCACAAACAAATGTATGCATTTCACCTTAAAACTGATGTGAGGTTTGTTTGAAATTTGTAGGAGACGCTCTTCATGCTTTCAGCAAAAAGCTTTCTGATCCCAACAACGCACTGAAGAGTTGGGACCCTTCTATTATCAATCCTTGTACTTGGCTTCATGTCACTTGCGACTCCAATCATAACGTCATTCGCCTGTAATATTCCCTTTCTTTCTTAACATTCTTTTTCCTTTACCTTCTTCATCCCTTCATTTCTAATCACTTTTGTGTATGTTCTTTCAATTTCAGAGACTTGGGCAATAATGATTTCACTGGAACTTTGGGTCCAGAACTTGCCCAACTTCCCTCCCTTCAATATCTGTATGTATCATGATTCTACAATTTCTCAACACTCTCCATCAACTCCTATTCTTATTTGTCTTTCGATACAAACACAAGTTTCTTATTTGTCATAATATTCACATCCTATTAGTCTAAAAACGTTAAACTATCAACCATAAACGAATCATGTTAAGATGAGTGCGTATATAAAGAAAACAATTTTAGAAACAAAAAATAATTAGTTGTTATATTAACTAAATTAAATACTATTTTAGAGACAAAAAATATTATTGGTTTATAAATTAGTTTCTATTATTGATAAATAGTTTCTAAATTGGTATCTAATTAGCTACCAAGGTTTTGGTTACCAACCAAGGTTTTTGTTACCAAATTTAAACCTTGGTAGCTAATTAAATACCAATTTAAAAACTATTTATCAATAATAGAAACTAATTTATAAACCAATAATTTTTTTAACCTCTAAAATGATTTCTAATTTAGTCAATATAGGGCAACTAATTATTTTTAGTCTGTAAAATTAGTTTATATTTAATGATTTTTTCAATATAGTGTATGTACTGATTTAATCCTATTGTTTTCTAGAAAGACTGATAGTAAAACTTTTCATTTCAGGGATCTCAACGGAAATAAGTTAAGTGGAAATATTCCTGAAGAACTTGGTAACTTGGCAAACCTTATTAGTATGGATTTGTCTAATAATAAATTAGAAGGAAGTATTCCAAAATCTTTTGTCAAATTAACGTCTCTTAAATCCTTGTAAGCACGTTCATGTTGGTTGACCAGATTAAAAACTTAAACCATACACATTGTTTTGAATCAAACAATTGTGAATTAAGCTTTGTTTGCATTGATGATATAGATGGCTAAACAACAATGAGTTGTCAGGAACAATCCCAAAAGCGCTCATTCTACTTAATCTCGATGAATTGTAAGATTCTTTTCTTTACTTTTTTTTTTCTTATGCTTTATTTTGACATCTTTCTACGATGTGTTGAAGGTTTGAAATGGAAAAATCCAAAATCAATTTCTTTTTAATTTGTTGTTAATATGTCAACTAATTTGAAATCTCAATTGTGCTATGTAGAAATGTTTCTAATAATCGTTTCTCAAAGTCATCATAGATGTCATCGCTCAATGATTCTCTATGCAAAGGTATGGTAACTCTCAAAATTCTTAAAAAAAAATCATATTACCATGCATGAGTAAGATACTCATCAATTCAAATAAAAAAGTTTTTAGAGATAAAACATATATTTGCAAGCAAAAGGGGATTGGTACTAAATTAGCTTTGGTAAAAGAAGCCAAAGAAAACTTGTTCTCCCTTAAAATAGTTCATTCTCCCTCTCTCTACTTATGTATCCATTCCACAAATCATTGCTTTAAAGTATCTCCCTCTCTATGAGTACTTCAGATTTCTTGGTGCTCATAGATTAACTTTACATTTATCCCTTTTGTGTTTCAGTTTTGATAATAAGAAACTCACGGCACAGGAGTGAAAGGAGTGGTTCCTTAGAAGATACCAACCATCCTTACTTAAAAGCAAATTAACATGTCATACTTCAATGTGAAATATAGAATAAATAAAAGAGTTTTTCTACTTATAAATACTTCACATCTTGCTATACTTCCATAAAGAAAACATATTTGTCTTAATAAGATTGCTAAACGAAGCTGCTACCACGTTACAGTTCCAAAAGTGCATGGGAAACTCACCTCGTTATATTCACCAATTCATTCCTGTATAATTTCGTAATTCTAGCTTAGTAAGCACTACAGTACACTGTCAAAACAAATATTGAGATAATTAAGGTACAGACTCAGAAGCTCTAAAAAACTTGGTAATGAATAATTGAGACATTGAGTAGAACCATTGGAAAAAGGTTCTAAATTAAATCGCTCACTATAACTAAGTATTTTCAAAGGATGAAAATAGCTACAATTCTGTGTATAGTTGATGAGAATGATAAATATGATACAACATGTTGATTTATACTTTAAGAATCACTTTGCACTAAAGACAACTCCTCTTCCACACTAGCAAATGGTGAGCTTACAAGAAGCTCAACATCCTTATTTTCTACAAACAGAATCCAGTTCTTATTTTTGGCTTGAACTAAGATAGGGTAGAGGATGAACCCCAGGAGAATCACAGCTCCACTCACAAAGAACGTTCTCAAAGAAGCCAAACACATTACAAGAATAAGCAATAAAGCAGGAGGCAAACATAGTATGGCCGCCCAAAATGTTGGCAACGGAACTCTGTAAGGTCTGTGAAGATTTGGCTTGTTCAACCTCAAAGTTATGAAAGCTGCAAACTCAAGAAGCATTCCCACGGCATATAAGAAATTGAGGAACTCTATGATTTCCTCAAAGCTCATCCACGACAAGAAGATAACCCCAGTGGCAGAGAACAAAATGCTAACCGTGGGCGTTCCATACTTAGACCTAGAAGGTAACATAAATGTTAGATGGTTGAACCATTTTCACAATTAATGTGAAAGTTGAAAATTTTCATCTAGCTTTCGATTAAGTGCATAAATGGGGTGAGGAAAATGGTGAACTACTCTTAGGGGAAGGCCTGGGAAGAAGAAAAATCTGACCTTGAAGCAAATACAGCTGGAAGCATTCCCATTTTGCTCATCCCTTGAAGTTGAAAAGCATCACTACTCATTTCTGCTTCAAACAAGCCGAGGTTAGACATAGCAGCAGCCACTTGAATCCAGAGTTTGAGCCAAGAACCACCAATGAACATCCCCACCTGTGCAAAATAACCATCTTCCCACTCACTTGGCGAGGACTCCAAAGCACCTGTTCCAGCAAGAAGTGGGATCAAATAAGAGGAGACCACCAAGACTAGTCCTCCAACAAGTGCTTTTGGGAACGTTTTACTTGGATTTTCAACCTCCCCCGCAAGGGTACTTGCCTTATCCCAGTAGTTTAAATTCCAGAACATGCTATTGAAGTATCTTCTCCACTCCACCTTGCCAAAATCTGCAGCAAGCCAGCGCCTTGGTCTTATGAGTGGAATGGAAAGAAGGGCCATTATGAGAAATGGGGAAAGTGAGAAAAGGGCAAGCAGAACAGCTGAAAAGCCAACAATGTGAAGGCCACGGTAATTCAAGTATGTTAGTGAAAATGTGATCCCCAAGAGAGCAGGGATTCGGACAGCGAATCGGTCAAAGAGAGGCAAAGATTGTTTGATGTAGTCGAGGAACAGAACAGGGTACAGAGCATTGTCCATGACCCCACTGAACCATTTCCAGAAGCCTTCCTGAAAGCCCCAAAAGGGTCCAAAGGCGGCGGAAATCCAGATAACATAACCACCGTTTTGAGGGAAGGAGGTGGCGAGTTCAGCCGTGACAAGAGCTTCTGGTATACTCCATATTAGAGGGAAAATGAAGAATCCGAGTAAGGAGAAAAGAGGACCACCCCCTCCCCTCACCGAATCCTCTACTCCAAAAGGACCCCCTGATACTTCATAGAATATTAGAGCTATGAGAGGCAAAAGGGTTAGCTTGGGATTGGATTTGGTGCCCTCTAGACCCATCACCATCACCATCAAGAACCACACATGCACACCCACCCTTTCATCTTTTTATTGGCTGTGTATCAGAGATCCATGCCTGCCAACTGAGATCTCTTCACATGTTTGTTCACTGCCAACCTTCATCCTCATCCCACTTTGACCCAACTTCTTTCTTTTTTTATATATTCTATTCTTTTCTGTTCCAACTTCCAAGCATGCCACTTTCACTCACAGCAATGAAGGAGCCAATTATGCTTACATAAATTTCACTTCTTTCACAGAGGATATTTGTTTTTATTTTATTTCTTATGATAATTTTTTAAATTTTATTTCCTTTTATATAATTTAATTGACATTTTATTCCTCAAAATATATTATAAATATTTACTTTTATAGGATTATACTCGTAATAAGTATTTTAAATATACAAATCATATTTTAATTAAATTTTATAAATACATATTTTAATATATAAAATATCTTTTCAATTTCTAATAAATAATTTAAATTATAATAAAATTATTTTAAGTTTTTGAGAAAAAAAAAAGAAAAGAAAATAGGAGAAATTCTAAATCACCGGTAAAAAGGAATCTTGCTCTAACACTACTCTTTATTATCATCCATCCATCACTTTGACTTGTGACGGCTAATCATGTGATTGTAAAGCTTCCAAGGCTATCTTTCTTTCCATTTTAATAACAGCCATAAATTGCAATTAACTCTAAATGGAAGATTTTAGTTACTTTTAATCTCAAAGACAGAACTCTACCTATATTTTTTTACACAACTAATAGTTTATCATTATTTAACACCTAATTTATATTTTATAAAATAATAAACTAACTTAAAACTTCTTAAAATTTATGATGATTTCTTTCTTTATTTCAAATATTATATATATTTTTTTAAACATTATACGTTAAAATTTTCATTTTCATCTCCAACTTTTAAATACTAATACCTTCTTCATATTAGTTCTTTCCAATTTTCTTAAGAATTATTGTTTTCCTTAAAAAAATTAAGTCGTTTAATTTTTTCTTATTTATTTGAATTGATCATACATCTTCCTCGAAACTTTACTTTTTTTTTAATTTATATTTTAAAATATTAACTAAATTAATTTATATGTTATGTTTGCATATATAAAGTGTTTTTCACTTTAATTAAATTTAACCGCCTTGATTAAAAAGTAAACTATTTTTGTAATAATTAATGTGCACATTTGGATTTGGATTGGAAGTTTCAAACTTTAGTTCTTATGAAACCTTCAAGTTTATTTATCTCCCCAATTTTCATTGCACCAATTTTAATCCTCAACATGACATCAAGCAAACCACTCGTGATCATTAAGTCATGTACACTGAAAATTAAAGCTTTTATATTTACGGGATTAAAAATAAAAAATGTTATATTTCTCAAGAAATTAAAACGAAGTCACACGATGTAAAAAAATGCTTTTTTTTTACTAAACCTTGTTTAGCCATGAACTGGGTTTACACTCGTTCCCTGATATGATAAATCCTGTCTTGCAGTTAAATCAATTCTAATAATTCCCAGCGATTCTGAGAAGCAAAAGAAAGTTCAATTTTTTTTTTGGATTACACAGAATCAAATGCATACTAGGATTTCACAGAATCAAATGCATAACTCTGTGTTTAGTTTGGAGAAAGCAAAAAATGAGAAGAACACACTCACTCCACTCCTCTAATAAACTCCAAAATCTGTGATGACTAGAGTTAGCCAAAATCAATCACAAGTGAAAAACATTCTGTCGCATGAAAAACATTCTGTCGCATGTTTAGTCATCTGAAAATTTTGCCCTGGCTCGACACAAAGGAGGAAGAACCGAATTAACTATGAGGCTAAATTAAGTCCAAGACATCACCAACTAAGCTAATGCTATAAAATGTGGAGTAAACACAAGACGGAAGCATTGAGATTGATGAAGTAAAATCTTACACTGCCATTTCAAATTCCTTAACTACCACAGAAAGTGCAGATGAAATGAATTGTGAAAGAGAGCGAGAAAGTGTTTTAGGAGAATTAAGATGAAAACATATTTATTGGTTTTTACAGTTCTAGATTCTAAAACAATTCCGCGTCCGTGTGTTACATAGATCCAACGGCAACAGCAGTGGTAAAAGGAAACATCATATTTGCTAGTCCGAAGTGGCAGAGGAAGAAGGTTGATGTTGAATAAGTGGTGGAGGCTCACCGAATTTCATTATATAAGCTAGTTGATGAACAGGACGAAGTTGGGGAATGAGTTGAGCATCCAAATAAGCGTCGCAAGAGAAACACCAGACGGAGAGATCACTGATTCAGAAAGTGGAGGCACGGATGAAGAAACGGTGGATGAATGAAAAAGGGGAAGCGATGCGTGAATAGCATTATGCGTACCTGAAACTGAGGGCGAGAGAGTGATTAGTGTGGGTGAAGTGATGGAGCATGTGCTTGTTCACGAAACGGCTACAGAGGACCTGCTTGCAAGAGAGGCAGAGCCAGTTTTCGGAGGGGTGGTGGCAGGTGTGGCACGGTGTGTTGGGCGGCGGAATGTGGCTGAGATCGGCGGATAAAGAAGGTAGATGATCGCAGGATGATCGAGCCTCCACCCATCCCGATTCAGAGCCATACATCACCTCGTAATCTTCTTCCGATAACCCTAAACCTCCCTGATCACACTCATCAAACTAACATCAGATGCATAAATATGAAGTGGCAATCAAATTCATAAGTTCTGGGAAATTACCGGCGCAGAAGAAGACGAAGCCATTATTCTTCAAATTTCAAACCCCTATCTCTCTCTGCGCTTGTGCTACTTCACAAAGAGTGTTTCCAAAACCAGGTATTTATAATCCCAGCCCGGCCCGGCCCGGCCCGGCCTGGCCCAGTAGGCCCAGAATCAAATAATAAGATTTTCTTTAGATAAAATTCTAATATTCTTATTCTCATTATTTATAAAAAAAATATGTTCCTTTAAAATGTTGTATTATGTATAAACGTTTACAATGTTCTAAAATTAAACTTTAATGTTTTTTCTGATTTGATATTTTAGATATCAGATCAAATTAAATTTAGTTTTATACTATAATAATTCATTTAAATTTCATATTTTTATATATTAGTTTGGGTAGTTGACTAGCTGTGTTGATGTTTTTTATTTTATATTACGAAAAATGATAGGGTCTATATTTTTTAGATTCCTCTTTTTTTTTAAATGGATTGAAAATAATTACTTTTGGTTATTCTTATATTTATCAATTAATCACTATTTTCTCATTGAGGGGTAGAAGATAAATATTTTCATATCTCATAGTAATTATGATTTTTAGGGATGACGATCAAATTTTCCTTATTTGGTAAATATATGAGATTATTCGTATAACATTTTTATAACTAAAAAGCTAATGAGATGTATTTATCGATTTTTTAATATTTTTTTTACCACATTAAATGGGTTGATAAAAGTAACAGCATGATAAGTTATTTAGTAATTTTTATATAAATATAACTCTGAGAAATTAGTTTCTTTTCTCCCTATGTGAATATGTTTGAAACTTATCTAAACATAATTTATTGTTTAATGAAAATGTTAAATTTTAAAAGGTAAATTAAACACAAATAAACTTATTTTCGCAACTTTTTATCAATTTTTTTTCTATCAAACAGATAGACTCACAAAGACAATTGTGTTATTATACTATTTTTTACAAAAAAATTATATACGTTTTAAAAATTTATTACCAGCTTATTGTGACAACTTTGCGTATTTAGAAAACAGAACGTATTTAGAAAACAGAAGATATTGATACAATACAATCTTAACAAAATTACTCAGAATTTTACCAAATATTAATTTTAGCGCTTAAAATAAAAGATTTATAAAAATGAAAATAAAATATTTTCAATTATTAATTCATTTGATATATTTTAAAGTGTTTTGAGTTAATTATTCATTTAAAGGATTTATTTTCCTTTTTAAACTAGAATTTTATAAAATCTCTTAAAAATGTAAATAAAAGAAACAGTAATTAATAGTGGAGAGTGACCAAAAACACCCTAGGGTTTTGACTCTACTATATATGTCAGAATTTGGGTCCCTGTTTTTCATATTTCTGTGGAACTTGGAGGCTAGGGTTTTGGGATTCTTGCGATTCCATCTTTGCAAATCAGAAGCATGGGGCACTCCAATGTGTGGAACTCTCATCCCAAGAGCTATGGACCTGGTTCTCGCACCTGGTACGTAATTCATCTCCCATAAGTGGTATTCCAGAATGGCAAAGTTGATCCTTTTCACTCCGTGTTCCTAGTCCTTTTGATTACGATTATTATGGTTTCATTATTACTTTTGAGAATTGTTTTATCCCCCATTTGAGAGCCGTGAATCGTTGCTACGTTTTTGTGATAACTAGTTTTTTCCTCATCATTTGGGTTTGAATTAAGTTTTTGTACCATTCATATTTTATTTCGTTGAAGTTTTAGTGTCTTTGTAATATTGATTTTAAATATATTTAATTTTGCAAATTTGATTTAGGTTAAAATTGAATTTTGAAAAATTCTATTTAAAAATAGTTGGCAGGAAAACTCAGTAAACATCTTTTACACAAATACAAAAGCTACCCAACTTAACATGTGACTATTTAACTAAAATCATATTATTCATCAGTGTATAGATGGGATTTTGTGTTCTTCTCTGAGGATGCCTTAGATTAGTGATTGAGCGTCCTTTTTAAATTTTTAACGATTTTGTGAAGATACTGAATCATAATGCCTGACATTTTCAAATTGGTATGTAATTGTCGATGGACCAATGAATTTCGTAAGTTGTATCGAGTGTTGATCTTGACCAGTATGATTGGAGATCATCATAGTGATTTTGTATAATTGCTTATGAAAAAGGTTTTGTGCATGCATTGTAAAATGTTTGTCTTACTTTAAGATTTTTGTTGGGCATACATATGCTACTTTTAGTTTCCCTATGTTGCATATTCATATGTCAATAATTTGTTATTTGTTTTCGTCTGTTTTGAATTTTGTTTTTCGAACTATACTGATATTGTTTGTCTAGTTTTAGACTGTCTATGCTTCAGATTATAATTCTGTTTATGAATTGGTGGTACTTGATATGGTTTGTTGTCTTTATTCTGATGAGATTTGTTGATTGATTGAGAATGTGTTTTCTTGTTATGCAGCCGAGTCTGTGGGAACCCTCATGGGTTGATTAGGAAGTATGGGCTTATGTGCTGCAGGCAGTGTTTCCGCAGCAATGCGAAGGAAATTGGCTTCATTAAGGTAAATATTTTTTACCTATCTGTGAATTTCAAATTTCCGAATTATTTCTGCACAGGTTTTCATAACCACTTTTTCTGTTTGTGTTGCAGTATCGCTGAATGATCAGTGTTTATCGTCCCCAACCGTTTTGGAGTCTGCCATTAGTGATGTTATTGGGGGGATGAATTTCATTGTTTGAAGAATTTTAAGAATTTTTATGGCATTTAGTCAAGTTAATTATCACACTCTACAGTTGTTGAACTGAGAATATTTTTGTTTTATATAATTGTTTTGAGCTATCAACATCTTTCTCTGTGCCCATTTATAATTCTGCAATTTTCTATATCTACTTCTTTATTAGTTCCATGTGTTCGCAATTTTCTCTATGTTTTCATTGAAAAATTATTTGTAAAACTATTTTTATTTAAAGAGAATAATTAACTTATAGAATATAGAAAAGTGTTTCATGATTAATATTAAAATTCATGGTGAATTTGTGGTCTGTATTTTAGTGGCAATGATTGACTTGATACAGTGTCTTATCAATGAACTCAAGGGCCAGTGATAAAAAATGTAACTGGACCTGTATTGTGTCAAGCACAATCATCAATCAACCCATTTATAATTTTTTTTGCACTCGTTGGAAGTTTATCCTTATTTTATCCTTTTTATGACTTGTTCTCTTGTTTTAGAAATAATTTTGGAGTTAATATCATGTGTAAGATTGCATGGTTGATTGCATGGTCCCCTCCCCATTTCAAAATGTAATTTCAACGCGGTTTAAGGCTTATACTTTAGATGTAGCTTTGTTTCTTCATTTGTTGAAATTTCGAGGAATTATATTTTATCTAATAATTATATTTTACCAGCATTCAAAATTTCAACGATTCAATCATCATCTAATAATAACTGGTAAATGGCTTCACGAACTGGTAAACGAGTAGCACTGTGATCAATGAACTTATCACAACTACTTTCAACATCATGTGCTGCTCTTTTTTTCATATCATTTTCTCTGTAAATAACACTCTTTAAACAAAGAAAAAATAACAGTTACGGTTGAAATTAGATTAAGTTACTATTATACAGGTTTAGCCTCGCACATTTTGAATTATTAGATCATATAATAAAGTTTGAATTATAATCCACTTCATTCTACACAATACTATTTATTGCAGCAACCTTTGAATCAAACTGAACTTTCCGTTTTAGTTCCTCGGTTGAGGAAGAAACCCTCCACTACACCACACTTTTTGTGTAACTACTAAAACAGTTTTTGTATTTGCTAATGTTTTTCTTTATCAGTGTTTTGTACAGTATTCTTATGGCCATTAGTTCAATGCATGACGATCCTTTCAGGTTTAAAAACATCAGAAATCTTGCGATCTTCAGACTTTTTACATAAATGTGATATAGAGTGAACTAAAATCTACTATGGAAACTGGAGTTGAAGTTGGTGGAGAATGTGGAGGGAACAAAAATCCAGTTACAGATAATGGTGTCTGGTTAAATAACAGTTTAGAACTCAGACTCATCACCACGATCTCAAGCTGCCAGCCATTCTAAGTTAATTTTCAACGCATACATACCCCACGTCTCCCAATTACAGCTGCAACTCTCTTTCTTTATCTCCTTTCTTTTCCTACCTTCCAAACCATTCCTACAATGTTTAATTTAATATAAGATGCAGTGGAATATTTTCATACCTATGTCTTTCAACACCTACTTTCAGACTTAGTCAGATGCTACATAATTATTGGCAAATTCAGTTCAGATGTTTTCGTATGGATAGATATAGAGCCAATCCCTCCATTAGCATTACTATAAATAGAGTGCTTTTCCAACTTCTCAGTTCAAGCATTTTAAACAAATAGTGAAGCTTCTTATTCTGCATTAACACACTCTCTCTTATAGTTATAGGCATCCAAAGAACAAGCAAATGGAGCCTATTGAGGAGATCTCCCAAGAATGGATGAGTTGTCATAGTGAAGTGTACACAGAGGAGGAAGCTGAGTTCATGAGCCAGTTCTTCTATGAACGTTTCAACATGGAAACAGAAGCTCCAAATGCAAATTCTATCTTCTTTATACAAGGGAGTGAGCCCTGTGCTCATAGTACCAAATATATCTTTCCCACAACAAATGCTTCCAACAATTTGGGCCACGTGTTTTCCTTACCAGGGAATGACGCCAAATTGATGAATGAAAATACTGACCAAGAGTTGGGTCTTGGGAGAGAGAATCTTGCTGATATGGATTTGCAGGCTCACAAGGCACGCCAAATATTAGTTTCTGAACCCGAAAAGGATAATACCAGAAGCATGGAGAAATCAGAAAAAAGGTTTAGGAGCTCACTTGAGGTAGAATACCACTAAGTGTAATTCTTCTTGACATTTTCTAGTATTATTACTATCTTTTTTCGCATTTCCTTCTCATGCAGAATTCATGATACGTGTTTGATTTTGTGAGTATGTCTTCATGAATTCATGATTTTCATACAGGGCCCAGAGAACAAGAGGAATGTGAAATCTAAGAAGAATCCAAAACCATCTTCTTTGAGGAACACTGAAGAGGAAGCAACTCAGACCTTAAGCAGTTGCTTTTCAGATGATGAATCCAAAGATTCTAGAGCAATGAAGTCAAGTGGAAAATCAAGATCTAACAGAGACGCTGCACTTGATCTACAGAGCGCGTATGCAAGAGTAAGTCCTTTGTTTGAAGTTATCCTTGCTAATTGCTGACATTTTATGATACTGTTTTGCTTGTGGGGGACTGGTTCTTATATTTTGCATTGTGCAGAAGAGAAGAGAGAGAATAAATGAAAGGTTGAGAATTCTACAAACACTGGTCCCAAATGGAACTAAGGTAGCATGCTCAGTGGAAATCAACTGTTGCTAAAAGCACTGGTTCACATCACAAAATTCTAAAGTTTGATTGCTTGATGAACTGCAGGTTGATATCAGCACAATGCTTGAGGAAGCTGTGCAACATGTGAAGTTTTTACAGCTTCAAATTAAGGTCACAACTTGGTTATCCTTCTTACTTTAGCTGCATCTAAAATTTAGCCAATATTATTATATAAATATGCATCTTTGAAAAGACAATAACTGATATGATTTCCAACATTTGAATTTTAACAGCTTCTGAGCTCTGATGATCTGTGGATGTACGCTCCCATTGCTTACAATGGAATGAGCATTGGCCCGGAACTTTTAACATCAACATCACCAAGCAACCAAAGAAATGCATAGCATAGCAATAAAGATTACTAAGAGCAGGCAGAATCATTCTGTGATGTTTATATATGCTCAGTTCACCAAACAAACAAGGACGCATGAAACTAGTTAAAATTACTGAACCACATCAATTTCAGTTCATTTTTTTATTCTTTATTTGGGAATTTCAGAACATACTTCAATGGATAATTTTATTTCACTTTGAGTCTCCTCAGCATTTCATGCAGTAACTCTACTGGAAAAATAAAATATAAACAATCATATTTTTAACAATTAAGTGCTACTTTTAAAGCTAGTTACCAGATTATTTTATATATAACTTTTTTATCGTCTAAATTTTACCGAAACTTGTCTCTTAAATGACGTATCCGTTTCGGACACGTATCGGTGTCGACACTCCTAGAATATTTATTGATGAACTGTTCAATTCAAAAAATATTTGTTGGATTTTTGAAAATTCTAACATGATTCTATAACACAATTTTAAAAGGTATAAATACAATAATTTTTTAAAAACTCAAATTTATTGATAATTTTTTATTATGATCATAAAAATAAGGAACAAATTCTTTTGAATCAGTTATAAAAAATATCTTCCTGCTCCAACAAAATTTGAAACATACTTTTTTTCACATAAATATTTATTTTCAATTTATATAATTCAAAATTATATCATATATAGATCCGTGTTCTCGTGTTCTACATTTTAGAGATTATACGTATCTTTGTGTCCGTATTCATATCGTATCCGTGCTACATAACTGGTCTCACTTGAAACCGTTTATAACTAAAATCTTATTGCAAAAGCCTTTTTATCAGAAATGTTTTTCTAAAATTTAAATTAATCAGCGCACGCTATAAGATGTCTTGTTCCACCAATACACGACACAATATTTGAATAGATTATACTAATCAAGAGGTGGAATGTAGTACTATACTTTAAGGATCCCAAATCCCAAATTTTTCTATGTCCAAACAATTTTGGATATTATTTTTTTAAAGTTTTCTAATAAAGGAGTTCACGAATTTCCAGTTACTAAAAATAACTTACACGGCAAATCAAAATTACATTTGACCACTATAACTTTGAATGATATAAACCAAATTATAATTATAGACCGATGAATTTTTATTGTGTCACAAATATTTAACTTTCTCCTTTTACAACAGATAAAATTTTCATTTCTGAAAATGGTGAATCTTGTAAATTATGATTCGTATATTAGGAATGATTAAGTTTCGTTTAGTTGGTAAAAACTGTCAGAAATATTTATGTAGATTTTCATAGAAACCAAATGTCCCAATTTTTAGTAATCTTATTTTCCTTTTATCAATAAACAATACTTTGATTGGTGAAGATATTACCAATAAACTGTTGGCATTCAGAATGTGACAGTAATATTGAAATCATTAATTCACAGAAGTTGAGATCTCGAAGGCAATTTTGAGGCAGCCTCCACAAAGGTGGTAAAACTAAAACAGAACATGAGTAGTAACTACACACTACAGAGCAAAGGAACAAGTTTTAAAAGTTAACTTGCATGTATTACAGCACGATAAGTTACAATCTTGGCGTGGAAGAACGTTTCTGGTAAAGCAGAAATCCTAGAATCCAGAGATATAGCACCCCACTCTGCCCTCTAAGTATATAGAATGCTACATTTCCATATGATACAGTCTGCTAAATTCAAAATGGCTCAAACATGGTACAGGAAAAAACCACACCCATGCTGAAACCCCAGTAGAGTGATTGGCCTAGTTTTCCTTTCATGCTCTTTGATCATTGACATGATTTGGAACTTCTGCTTGGCTGTCCAGGGGCATATATTGTGCCATGATTGCTCTGATTTCGGAATCCATGTATTGCTGCAAAAACACAAAGTAACACCATTAAATTTGTATCCTATAAAACTGAATAAATCATCATTGTGTCTTGATTTGAGCCAATTTTTTAGTTATATGCGCTTGGAGTGTTGGGCAACTCAGCACACTCTAATGCAGAATTCCAGCTTTATGCATCCAATAACAACACCAAAGTGAAAGAAAGCAGCAGAGCTTACCCTTATTCTATACTTGTACACAAGGAATGCCCCACCAGCAATCATAACTACGCCAAGTAGAATCAGCCAAAATGCAGCCCAAGTAGATCTTCCCTGACTTCCAGTTTTACCTGTAGGTAATCCAGTAGAGGGTATGAAACAGGCCTTATAACAAGCATATGCAAGTGAAAGATCGAGTAAAATGTCTTGAGTATTTAACTCACTTATGCAGGTATCGTGGTCCCTCATATACAGAAGATCTCCACTACAACTGCAGTCATAGCTGCCCCATGTATTCTTGCAGCTACAATCAGGGCACTGACAAGCCTTCTTCTCTTTGCATTCGTCAATATCTGTAAAGATGAAACATTTCAGGTATTCATTTTTCTCCAGTTGTATGGAAAACACTCACTAGGTATCGGCAGTTTCCCCTATTAAACAAACTCTGAGGACAATACATCTCATCAAGAAAAGATGGAGGAAGATAATTTTGACCAAGGTAGGAATGCACATAAATTTCTCTACGTATTTATAGAAAACATAAGAGTATTAGAGACATGTTTGGATGAACTTCTCCATAAGCTCCTTCTAAGAAATAAAAACAAGAAGGAAAGTTCAAATTAGCTTTTCTTCATAAACTAAAATTAACTTATGTATAAACTAATACGTAGAAGTTATCCCGCATAATTTTCCTATTATTTTAAACTTATGTAAGCTAATATTAGCTTAGAGAAGATAATTTCAATTTTTTCTTTTATTTTTCATGAGCTTATGGAGAAACTTCTTCAAACAGGCCATACAAACCGAATTCGGGATTCTATTTTGGATATGTTATGTATATAGTATTTACATGCTGTCCATAAAACCCAAAAAGGTTTCGGGAAAAATATTAAGAGAAAAAATAATACAAGTATCTCTCACCTTCACAATTTTTGACACCATCACCTTTAAACCCTGTGGGACACTGGCATTTGACCCCTCCGTTATCCTGTTCCAATAACAATTCATGAAATATGGGTATAAAATCCAATAGATCTTCAACCATTAAAACAACATTTATTGGAGAATAAATAAGTTCAGTGGAGTTGGGTCCAGAAACTTAATATTTACTAACCAAACAAGCAGAAAATGCATGTCCATTCCGGGACTCATGCCAACAGCCTCCATTGTTTATCTTGCAACGCCCAAGTCCTCTTGCTGCAAACGCAGAAGACTCTAGTTATAATTAAAATGCTCGACAGGAATAAAAGAATAGCAGATTTCCCACAACAACAAAAGGATCATCGCATCCTGCTCCACACAGCATACAAGTGAAGGAAATAAACATGGAATGCCAAACAGAACCCTCCTGAAAGAAAATTATGCAGACAGAAAAGTGAAGTTTAAAGCCTTGAACCTTCGCAAGTAGTATAACCATCTCCCTTGAATTGGACACCGTCCACCAGGGGGCATTCGCATACTCTCCCACGGAATGTATCCTGACCAGATACAAACATATTCAAGAAAATAAAAAAACTATAACCCGACATTGCTCTTTCTTTAGCAAGTTATTTTCACAGATAAATTACCTTGCATGCAGTGATGTTAGCTGCTTTATCCTGCCAACAACCACCATTGTTTGCCAAGCACTCATTTGTCTCCATATCTGCCCCAAAAAGGTATACCAGTTGGAAAGAATCAAGTCTGCACCTAAACAAGTCTACAAAGTACATTTTATGTGAACCAAAGAAAATAAAAAATTGTACCAGTGCTCAGGCAAACAGCTGGTTCAGTAGTTTCCTCAAAGCCAGAACATACAGCCTTTAGAACAGCCCCTTTCTCCAATTTTCCTGCAAAGATTCTGTTTAGCATTCGGAATCCAGATCACAAACTATCACAGTAGCATACAGTACAAACCTCGATATTGTCGATTATTGACCACAAGAGTAGGCAAGATCGTAACATCACCTCGTGATCCCTTTCCAATCTAAAAAACTAGTTCTGTTAGATATCTATATATTACTGCACTGATATAATGAATTAATAGCAATTATAAAGGAAAGTACTTGGGCATCTTGCTCTTCTTTCAAGACAGGATTATCAGTATCAGCATCTGGATCTCCCATGCATTTCCCAATCTTTTCAATATTAAGACCTGCATGTATTGAATAAATATTATTGTAAACTCATGATCAACAAATGTAAGAAAAAATAACACGCCATGATGATTCATTTACCCAGTGATTTAATTACAGCATCTGCACATTCCTTATTGTATTTTTTCTCCTTCATGGGGCATCTAATTTGAAAATCAGTGACATAGTCCCACCAGACCCAAGGCTTTCCACTTTCATTTGCCACCTTGAAAACACATAGCTGTCTTAAATTTTCAATAACCACATCTTTCCCGTCATAACCTGTGCTGAAGTCCTGCTCAGGGTCTGGAGCGCAATATCTTCCATGATTTATGCATTGAGACTTGCACTGTTTGCTCAATGTGAAAGCATGAGGACAGTACCAAGTTATATAATGGGGTGTAAACAGAGTGTAACCACCTTTCTCGAGTATCTGCGCAGCACCCTTGAAATCCTTCACAAATTCCATCAACATATCACACTTAACTCCACACTCATCATTGCTGTTGCTCCACAACTCATACTCCACACGATCATCTGGGTGAGGGACAGACTCTCTCCAATCAAGATTTACATTGACCATGTCCCCACCACTTATGGCATCCTTTAGTTTTTCACCAAAACTTTTTCCAACAAGAGCAGACGGTATAGTTATGTTCGCCACATATTTAGCAGATGAACCATCCTCTTCAGGCGTGTCCATAGTTATTAAGGGCTCCTCAACATCATCTGCAACAAGAACAGCAGAAGCTCCAGCCTTCTGGGCATTCCAAACCTTCAATGCAAAGAAGCAACCTGCAAAGGACACAAAGAACACTCCTACTCATGAGATGACTAACATTTTAGTTCTAGGTCACACAAACCAAACCAAACCAAGCATGCAAATTTCTAACTTTTTGCTGCTATAAAACAAAAGCTCAAGACATAAATGATAAATATCATTATCCAACTTTCAAGTAAACAAATTGGGGCAACCGGGGCCCTCTTTTTACCCTTAAAATAGAACTTCATCCAAGTATAATTAGAAATTGTTTGTGAAGAAGACAATGAATGAAGTGGGAAAGAAAAAAAGCAAAAAAAAGAAAGAAACTTACTTCCACGATCGAGCAGAACAAAGGTGGGAAGAGCACCGGGGGTTGATTTGAAGGAAATTCCAGAGTCTTCAAACTCTTTGCAACCTTTCTTGTCATCCTTTGGGTAAACGACGTTCCCCGCCATGCTACCACCGTATTGAGGGATGCCGAAGTTCCCGATGGCACTGTCGTGAGTGCCTCTTATTTTCTCCGGCGACGTCACTCTCAGGCTGTTCTTCTCCACCACGAATCGACCCATTATTGACACAGGCAACACTAGCCCCACAAACAAACTCACCAACCATCTCCAAATCTTCATCTTTTCTTCTTCTTTTTCCTCTTTTCAACACCAACCACTCTCTCAAACAACCTTATTTGTTGCAACTGCTGCTTCTAGTACTGTGTTCTTTCACAACAACAAAATCATTGATCATCTCTATCATCAGCTGTGTTGTGTTTTGTGTTGCCTATTTTTCCACTCTTCGTCTCAATGCTTTCTCAACTCATAATCAATCTCTCTCTCTCTCTCTCACCCTTTCTATTTCACTGTTCTTGTCATAACTAAAAATATACCGAACCCATGTTTTTTTCGTGTTATGCAAAAATTAATATAAATATTCATAAATTTATAAAATTTTACCACAAGGAAGAATAAATTTCTCTCTAGTTCATAATTCAAATCAGAATATATGATCCACAATAAAGCAACTGATTATTTGAAAATTAATAATATTAATAAAGGTATTTTTCTTTTCTGTTGAATCAAAAGATATTCCTAAAGTAGTAGCCAAGCATAAAATTATGCCAAAATCAAACACTGAAACAAAGGTAATTGCATATATATTTTCATTGGATAAACTATTTATATATTCCTCAACAAATAATAACATTAAATGTTTATTGATGGAAAACTTTCTAACGAATATTTCATAAATTTTTTATCTCTAAAAAGAGAATCAGATGTAATTGTTTAAGTAATAATGCCCAAAAGTTTAGTAACCACTCCCACTCTATTACTCATACACGATGATAACAAATCTTCAACTAAGATTAGAGATTTTGTCTCTCCTTAAATGTTTATATTACTGATATAATAAGAAGGAAGGGAAATATAAGACAATAGCAGTTAAGGTTGTTCTTACAATATCATGCATTAAAAAATTATAAGGATAAATTATTCAAAATGTATATTTTATTTAATCGACTTTTAAAAAATATTATTAAATATTCTCTAATCAATTAATAGGATGAAACGTGATGCTGTTAACTTTTGAATTATAAAATATTGAACTTTTTTTTCCAGAAAATTTATTTGGGGGTAAAAGTGAAATATGAGAAAAATTATATACATGCAATACTACTATAGTAGTTAGCCTAATGACTTTCTGGGTTTAATTTGATATAGTGTTATATTCTGAATTATTAGTGTACCAAATAGGAGTTTGACACGTGCACGCAATGACTCACTCCCACCAATCGTAGCCAGACACGTGTTTTTGTCGGTCATCTTCTGCAATATTTTCTGCTCGCTATATCCATTTATTATTTTATAAATAATATATATATATATATATATATATATATATATATATATAATCACGTGGTTCTAACTAAAAAAATGTATTCGAATGAGTAGCAGAAGTGGTCCCAACTGCTGACATTTATTAACAGATATTTTTATGGGTATCAGAAAAAGCAAACAGATATACAGGGAATTGCTTCCTGCATTCTCTAATTTTCAAATTGCACCCACACAGCTATCAAAAAGACTCTTTTATCCTTTTTAAATTATTTATTCTATAAATTTTTCCAGAAACAAATTTTTCAGAAAAAATAAATAAAAAAAGAATAATTTTTTAGAACATATATAATATCTTCCGAAATATATTTTTTGAAATGAGCTTTTTACAACCCATTTTTGTGTGTTCTGCGGTGATGGGCGAAGTACGAGAGAAATGGACGGGGTAATTTGGTCATTTAGTGGGTGCAGGTTTAAAAATAGGGGTGAAGGAAGTAATTCTCAGCATACCATTCATGGGGCGGAAACAATTTACCGATCAAATAAAATCATCCAAAGTCAAGAACTTGAATGGTCCACTATTAAAAAACAATCTAAGTCAATAATAATTTGGATGATGTCAACCTCATTGTCAATCCAATCAAATAAGAAGCATCCCAAGTCAAGAACTTGGATGGTGTCCAACACAATGTTGAGTTCACTCAAATAAAATCATCCCAAATAAAAAATTTGGATGGTGCCAAGCCCAATGCTCAATCCACTCAAATAAAATCATCTCAAGTTTAGAACTTGGATGATGTCGATTCCAATGTTCAATTCACTAAAACAAAATCACCTCAAGTTAAGAACTTGAATGGTGCTGAACTCAATGCTCAGTCCAATCAAAATTATCACCAAGTTATACTTTACGATTGTTGCCTTTTCTCCAAGGTATGTTTTTAAATTATTTTGGTTGGAGCAAGAGTAATATATTATAAAGTTAATGAGTTTGAAAGATAAAATAAAATACATTAAGTATAAAAGTCAATTTAGGAAACATAAAAGTATAAAGTTAAGTTAAAAAAATAAAAAGTAGAATGCTGACTTTATTAAAATAAGTCTTCACTAAGACTTGAGAGAGTTGTGTAGTGTCATAGGTCGAATTCGATTAATAAATTTCTAAGACTTGGACATGAGATTGAAAGATTGTGTGGTGTGATAGATCGGATCCGATTAGTTAAAAGCTTATATGGATAAGATAAAAATCAATTTAAAAAATATCTTAATAAAAAATAAACATTAAATATATCAATCCTATTATTTTCTTCTCATATCAAAATAGTTTAAATATCTTCAATGGGTACTAAAAACAAGTTCACATATAGATGAAAAATAACACACAAAATATAAAAGAGATGCGTAAAATTGGAAAAACAATAACATAAACTCAACTAGAAATCCATGGATTACTGGCTCAAAGTGAATGCATGCTTTTAGTTAAGATCTATAATTATAGAATATAACAAAAACTACTATGACTTTTGATAATTCTGCTAAGATGCAGGGTGTTGTATTCTGAGTCAGCATTTGACTGAGCATGTGATTGAGTGTAGAATTGAATGAAAATAGGGTGAGCCACAGGGAGAAGTCAGAATGTGATATCCATTGGAGATGGTTGTGAGAGTGATTCTGTGTGGAGACATAGAATGATGACAGTGGCACACATGTGGGGGCCATCTTGACCATTTCCTTTGACACAAATGTTTCAACTGCTCCCAACCTGCTCCATATAATATTCACATGTAACTCAAATACCAACCAAAACCATCTCTTAAAGAGACATGGAAGTAGCAGCAAAGCCTACAGCACTCACTGTCATCATCCTCATCCTCCTAAACCATGCTTCCCAACTCCATTCCAGAAACCTCTCAACTTCTCCTTCACCTGCACCAGTTCATCTCTCATTTCCCATCAAACTTCTCTCTCTTTTCATTTCTTATTTTTCACCACTGTGTTCTTCTAAGTTTGAATGTCCTCTTTCAGGAAAGTGTTGCCCCAGCAACATACAAGAGGAGCTTGAACCCACATGAAGGAAGGAAAGGAAATCCTAGGTTAGGTTCATTTCCTGCTACATGTCAAACAAAGTGCAACCATTGCAAGCCCTGTGTGCCAGTTGAGGTGACAATCAAAACCATGGCAGAGGAAGAGAATAAGTACTATCCCATAGCGTGGAAGTGTATGTGCCAGAGCAACATTTTTTCACCTTAGGCAACACTTTCATTTTATTTTTTCATTTTTATGCCTGTGGCTAGCTAGTTACTTCACTTCTCATTATGTTACCAAAGTTATCGTATACCTAAACTAGTTTTCTTTCAAGAAACACATTTCAAGCTATCTTAATGAAAAGGGTTTCTATTACATCAAAACCAACATTTGAAAAAAACTGAGATGAAAGGAAATTGTATTGGAGTATGAAATTATTCTACAGTCTACTCGACTAGAGCTTAGAATATTTCTTAAAATATAAGTGAATGTAAATCTTATTTTATAAATTGATTTTATAAGGTTGAATTAAATTTAAAGCGAATGTAAATCTTACTTTATAAACTGATTTTATATGGTTGAATTAAATTTAAATTTATTTTTTAATATGGTATTAGACTTAATTTTAGACTTAATTTTAATAAAAGTTTATTAATTATCAGGCCACCAATTTTTTACTTATGAAATTTCAATTTATAAAATCAGGTAGTAAATTAGTGTCATAAAATGATACTGAAAGTTTGCACAAGTCAATATTAGATAAAACTATAATCTTCTTATTTCAAATTTGATCTACATTGTTGGACTATTACGGAAATAAAGGAGAGAGAGTGCATGTTGTGGATTCATGATAATCATTTGTTATAGTCAAGTAATTTCTTTGAGTTATAATTCTTTTATCTGGAGATTAAGGTTTACATATTTTATTTCTTTAATATTTTATTACCTTAATTTAAAAATTATTCGCTTTAAGATTTATTATATTCTTTTTTAGATTTATTCTATAAGATGTATATATTTTGTGATAAAATATTTATATATTCATATAAGATTAATATATTACATTTATTTTATTTATATTAGTATTTTATTATTTGTAATTATTTTGGTCGTCAAAATCCTACGTATTATTATCCATTTTATAAATAATTTTTATTTTTTCCTAATTTTAAATATAATCATTTAAAAATTATAGTTTCAAGTATAAATTCAAATAGAAAATTTACGATAAAGTATAATATAAATATAATTTTATTCTAAAATATTTCTTTTATCAACATTAGTACCAATAATTTTTTTTTTCTAAAAGAAATTTTAAATAAATTGCACACTAAGTATAAATTGAAATAAAGTTAATTTCTTTAAAAAAACAACTTTAATTTTTATAAATCTAAATAGAAAACATAAATTAATAAAATCAAATTCTAAAAACTTATTTATTACTAATAAGTTTGCTTTGATGATTTGATTATAAAATGCATTAAAATAGACCACTAATTGATATAAATACGTTAGGGTTAAAATCAAAATTACATATTAAAAAGGTAAAACTTAAGAAGTTAACATCCCATGTAAACTATATAAATACAGATATTTCAATATAACAAAATCGGTTTACCGAAAAAAAAAGTCCTAGTTTTCTTTCATATATTTCCTTTTTGTGAATTTTTTATGGACGTACCTCCTTAGCAGGGTGCAAACAACATAGGAAAGTACTTTTGTAATTTTTTTTGAAAATTTTCAACGCAATATGGACCAAGAAAAAAAACCAGAAAGTAGGGCAAAATTTCACAAATTTTTCTAGAGGACAGCCTTGGGTTTTCACAAAATTTCAGAAAAATTGACCCAAAATAATTTTTTCCTGAAATTCCACATAAGAATCTGGACTGAATTTGGGACAAAACGCGATAAATTTCACATCAAACGGATAAGTATTCACCTAGGAAAAAAATCAAACAGTTTCATAAAAAACGAACCTTCCTTTCAACCCTGGCAATGATGAATAAATTTTTTATTGAAAATCTTGTGGGACGAATTTGGGGCTCAAATCTCACCCAAAACTCAATAGACACAATGACCAATGTCGGGTAAAATTTTCAGACCAAAAGACCCAAGGAATAGGGCGTACTCAGACCCAGACCGAGAGTGAACAAAACCTCTTTTCCGAAAACAACATGTCTTACTTTTCTTCCCTATAACTAATTTTTGTGATTTTTTTGGACGTGCCTCTTTAGAAGGCTGCAAACAACATATGAAAATACTTATTCAAATTTTCAACGCAATATGGACCTAGGAAAAAAATTGCAAAAACTAGGGCGAAATTTCACGAATTTTTCAAGAGGTAGCCTTGGTTTTTCACAGAATTTCAGAAAAATTGACCTGAAATAATTTTTTCCTGAAATTCCACATAAGAATCTGGACTGAAGTTGGGACAAAACGAGATAAATTTCACGTCAAACGGATGAGTATTTATCTAGGAAAAAAATCAAACAGTTTCACACAAAAACGAACATTCCATTCAACCCTCATAGTGATGAATAAAAAATTTATTGAAAATTTTGTGGGACGAATTTGGGGCTCAAATCTCACCCAAAACTCAGTAGACACAATGAAGAATGTTTGGTAAAATTTTCAGACCAGAAGACCCCAGAAATAGAGAGTAGTCGGACCCAGACCGAGAGTGAACAAAACATGTTTTCCCAAAAAAATATGTCCTAGTTTTCTTCCCTATAACTCATTTTTGTGATTTTTTTTGGACGTGCCTCCTTAGAAGGGTGCAAATAACACATGAAAGTATTTTTGTAAATTTTCAACGCAATATGGACCTAGAAAAAAATTACAGAAAGTAGGGCGAAATTTCACAAATTTTTCTAGAGGATAGCCTTTGTTTTTCACAAAATTTCACAAAAATTGACCCAAAATAATTTTTTCCTGAAATTCCACGTAAGAATCTGGACTAAATTTGGGACAAAACACGATAAATTTCACGTCAAACGGATGAGTATTCACCTAGGAAAAAAATCAAACAGTTTCACACAAAAACGAACATTCCTTTCAACACTCGCAGTGATGAATAAAAAATTTATTGAAAATCTTGTGGGACGAATCTGGGGATCAAATCTCACCCAAAACACAATAGACACAATGACGAATGTCTGGTAAAATTTTCAGACCAGAAGACCCAAGGAATAGGGCGTAGTCAGACACAGACCGAGAGTAAACAAAACCTGTTTTCTGAAAACAATATGTCCTAATTTTCTTCACTATAACTCATATTTGTGATTTTTTTTGGATGTGCCTCCTTAGAAGGGTGCAAACAACATATGAAAGTACTTTTGTAAATTTTAAACAGAATATGGACCTAGAAAAAAGTTGTAGAAAGTAGGGCGAAATTTCACACATTTTTCTAGAGGATAGGGTTTTTTCACAAAATTTCAGAAAAATTGACCCGAAATAATTTTTTCATGAAATTCCACGAAAGAATCTGGACTGAATTTGGGACAAAACGCGATATATTTCACGTCAAACGGATGAGTATTTACCTAGGAAAAAAATTAAACAGTTTCACACAAAAACGAACATTCCATTCAACCTTGATAGTGATGAATAAAAAATTTATTGAAAATTTTGTGAGACGAATCTGGGGCTCAAATCTCACCCAAAACTCCATAGACACAATGACGAATGTCTGGAAAAATTTTCAGACAAGAAGACCCCAGGAATTGGGCGTAGTCAGACCCAGACCGAGAGTGAACAAAACCTGTTTTCCGAAAACAATATGTTCTAGTTTTCTTCCCGATAACTCATTTTTGTGATTTTTTTTTGACGTGCCTCCTTAGAAGGGTGGAAACAACATATAAAAGCACTGTTGTAAATTTTACACGCAATATGGACCTAGAAAAAAATTGCAGAAAGTAGGGCGAAATAACAAAACGCGATAAATTTCACGTCAAACGGATGAGTATTGACCTAGGAAAAAAATCAAACAGTTTCACACAAAAACGAACCTTCCTTTCAACCCTGGCAGTGATGAATAAAAAATTTATTGAAAATCGTGTGGGACGAATCTGGGGATCAAATCTCACCCAAAACACAATAGACACGATGACGAATGTCTGGTAAAATTTTCAGACCAGAAGACCCAAGGAATAGGGCGTAGTCAGACCCAGACCGAGAGTGAACAAAACCTGTTTTCCGAAAAAAATATGTCTTAGTTTTCTTCCCTATAACTCATTTTTGTGATTTTTTTTGGACGTGCCTCCTTAGAAGGGTGCAAACAACATATGAAAGTACTTTTGTAAATTTTAAACGCAATATGGACCTAGAAAAAAATTGCAGAAAGTAGGGCGAAATTTCACAAATTTTTCTAGAGATAGACTTGGTTTTTTACTAAATTTCAGAAAAAGTGACCCGAAATAATTTTTTCCTGAAATTCCACATAAGAATTTGGACTAAATTTGGGACAAAACGTCATATATTTCAAGTCAAACGGATGAGTATTTACCTAGGAAAAAAATCAAACAGTTTCACATAAAAACGAACATTCCATTCAACTCTCAGAGTGATGAATAAAAAATGTATTGAAAATTTTGTGGGACCAATCTGGGGCTCAAATCTCACCCAAAACTCCTTAGACACAATCACGAATGTCTGGTAAAATTTTCAGACCAGAAGACCTCAGAAATAGGGCGTAGTCAGACCCAGACCGAGAGTGAACAAAACTTGTATTCTGAAAACAATATGTCCTAGTTTTCTTCCCTATAACTCATTTTTGTTATTATTTTTGGACGTACCTCCTTAGAAGGGTGGAAACAACATATGAAAGTACTGTAGTAAATTTTCAACGCAATATGTACCTAGAAAAAAAATTGCAAAAAGTAGGGCGAAATTTCACAAATTTTTCTAGAGCTTGGTTTTTCACAAAATTTCAGAAAAATTGACCCGAAATAATTTTTTCTTAAAATTCCTCGTAAGAATCTGGAACGGATGAGTATTCAGCTAGGAAAAAAGTCAAACATTTTCACACAAAAACGAATCTTCCTTTCAACCCTGGCAGTGATGGATAAAAAATTTATTGAAAATTTTGTGGGACAAATCTGAGGCTCAAATCTCACCCAAAACTCAATAGACACAATGACGAATGTCTGGTAAAATTTTCAGACCGAAAGACCCAAGGAATATGGTGTAGTCAGACCCAAACCGAGAGTGAACAAAACTTGTTTTCCGAAAACAATATGTCCTAATTTTCTTCCCTATAACTCATTCTTGTGACTTTTTTGGACGTGCCTCCTTAGAAGGGTGCAAATAACATATGAAAGTACAGTTGTAATTTTTTTTGGAAATTTTCAACGCAATATGGACCCAGAAAAAAATTGCAGAAAGTATGTCGAAATTTCATAAATTTTACAAGAGGATAGCCTTGGTTTCTCACAAAGTTTTAGAAAAATTGTCAGGAAATTATTTTTTCTTGAAATTGCACGTAAGAATCTGGATTGAATTTGGGACAAAACGCGATACATTTCACGTCAAACGAATGAGTATTCACCTAGGAAAAAAATCAAACAGTTTCACACAAAAACGAACCTTCCTTTCAACTCTGGCATTGATGAATAAAAAATTTATTGAAAATTTAGTTGGACGAATCTGGGGCTTAAATCTCACCCAGAATCAATAGAAGCAATGACGAATGACTGGTAAATTTTTCAGACAAAAAGACCCGAGGAATAGGAAGTAGTCAGCTCTAGACCGAGAGTGAACAAAACCTATTTTCCGAAAACAATGTCCTAGTTTTCTTCCCTATAACTCATTTTCGTGATTTTTTTTGGACGTGCCTCCTTAGAAGGGAGCATAAAACATATGAAAGTACTTTTGTAAATTTTCAACGCAATATGGACCTAGAAAAAAATTGCAGAAAATAGGGCGAAAATTTACAAATTTTTCTAGAGGATAGCCTTGGTTTTTCACAAAATTTTAGAAAAATTGACCCGAAATAATTTTTTCTTGAAATTCCACGTAAGAATCTGGACTAAATTTGGAACAAAACGCGATAAGTTTCACGTCAAACGGATGAGTATTCACCTAGGAAAAAAATCAAACAGTTCCACAAAAAAACGAACC
>Ga0123342_1001305_pt1 | contig 41838 bp, 18 predicted proteins | sample Turbeawhitnodule_FD_89960 | JGI IMG/M metagenome (GOLD analysis project Ga0123342, IMG submission 89960) | Root nodule microbial communities of legume samples collected from Mexico - Turtle bean Mexico white nodule | ecosystem: Host-associated > Plants > Roots > Nodule | place: Mexico: Nepantla...
AAAAAATCATAATTCATTATTTAAATATTTTTTAATAAGAAGGATAATTTTGTAAACTTACAATAAACCATCCTCACAAATCCACTCTATCATCCCTCAATCCAAACAACCTCACATATCCTCTCCAATCCTCACAAATCCACTCCCTCCCCTCCTCACAAATCTCCTCCTCAATCCAAATAGAGCCTTAGAGAAAATGATGATGAATTTACCAAAATATCACATATGACTGAGTTCTTCCATTATGTTTTATACATGTTTCAAATTTTGAGCAAATTTAAAATAAATAGTTTATGTTCATCAGCATAGTTGTGATTCAAGATCTGATTGTTGAGCTTGTTGAAGACAATGAGGAAGATTCACTTGCAGAAGATTTTACAATACTCAAGTCAATAAGAGCAAAAGAAATTATAAGTATATAAGTGAGTATGAGGATTGAGTGAGTACTTCCTATGAGATTGATTTTTATTTATAAATATTTTCTAACTTGTGCTGAAAAGATATTCAAAATAAATAAAAGATATGATTGGTGATTATATTTTTCAATTAGTTATTACTATATATATGTGTGAATAAATATCCAAGTTATACAATTGCATCCGATTTGATTGAATTTTATTTTATTATGCATATCTACATATATCTAAAATACAAGTAGGTACAATATGTAAATTAAGAATTTCTACACGTAAATTTTATTCCAATAATCATATTAAAGAAAGTCAAGAGAATATTTTATGGGTAAATGAACATTTCTGTTTTGGTCAATTTTCTTAAATAAATAGTTCAAGTCGAAGCTAAACCAAATATATTAAACTAAATATTTTTTACTATGTTAACCAGAGTAGAAGTTAAGGATAAAGCAATAGTTATGGTCCAAGAATAAGCGCAAACAAAGGTTAAGGCCTAGGAAGAAGCTGATGCAAAGACTAAAGTCAACATTAGTGCACATGCTAAAGTTCTCATGGTAGCACAACGTTTTTATGCTTTTATGTGATGCATTCAACAACTACTTCCTCAAACTCCCAATGTAGCCAAACGATTTCTCCTATATTTGTCTTAGTTGCAATTTGTAAGGTATCTTATCAAGAAATTAACATAGAAATGCATAATGAACACTATCTGTTCCGAAGAACATAAAATAGAAAGACATGATGTAATGAGAAAAAATTATATATAAATCCATTCTTGATGAACATATGTAAGACGTAATACAATAATTACATAAATTTTACATATAATATACACTCAATCTGAAAAGAAAACTATAGAGATATCAATAGAAATTATATAAGCATGTATCAATCCACACTAACTAAGTTAAAGTATATATAGACTAACTACAATGTAACTAACTATATAAACAAAGACAAAAAAAAGTTTAATTGACTAAATAGAATAATCTTCTAATAACAACAATGATCAAACGTTGAGGTTTCAAACAATATGCAAAGTTCACTATCTACCAAACATTCCAACAAGACAAAGATAACATAAGATGACAAAAGGCAATTTCAACAAACTTCATCTTAATTTAAGTCTTTTTCCATACTAGTTTTCTCATACGATTGCTTCCAACAATTAACATTTAACAAATCCAAAAAAAAAAAACGAACTTGCTTTTATGAATATGCTTGATCAACATATCACTTGGATTATTGTGTACCAATCTCCTGCATTTCACATAGTTATATTGCACTAAAACTAACATAAAATAATAGTATTCTTGATAAAATTTCAAATAAAATTGACGCAAGGGTAAGGATTGGAATCAATTAAAACAAGAAATTAAAAATTAAAAATAGAACAACGAAAATCATAATAAATAATATCTCACTAACAAAGTTTAATAAGCTTAAAATAATCACTCTACCAAAATTGATATATTTTTATATAAGAGATGGTAAGAAAAAAATCTTAAAGAAAGAAAAATATTCTAGTTTTTGTTAAGATGATTCATATCTATTTGTCTTAATTCCACAATATTCGTGTCCATAAGAAGTTGGGACAGTAGATATATGATTTAAATGATATATTATGGCGGAATGAAGGAGAAAAATAGGTAGCTAGAGAAGAAGCATATCCTCTAGGGCAGAAATGTGAAGCATTGAGTTTCTTAAACTAATGAATGTTTTGGATTTGGGTGTACATTGTCTGTGTGTAGACAAAAAGTGCTGCAGAGGTTCTGATTTGGGTAAACCAAAGAGAGCCAATAAAGAAACAGGTAGGTCTAGTATCTAGAGATGCGTTGGGTACGTAGCTCTGTGAATTCATAAAGGAGAAACTAAATCATTAGAACACACGTGTCACTGTTTCATTTTGCATATACCAAAACGACCACCACATTCAACCTTAAGTGCCAATGCCCATGGGACCTCTCAGGTTCAGACGCCTCTGATTCACCCAGTCACTACCCTCTCATTGCGTGGAAGAAAACTCGTTATTTTTTCTCATGTTTATGTCTTTTCATTCTCTGCCAACTCCTTATATACGCTTTATGCTCTCTGCATACAATTACACCTTTTCATGCCTTTTCTTTTCTCATCTTTCTGCAATCCAAATTCAACATATCTCTGCTTTCCCACTGTTCATATCAATAATTCAAATTCTGTGTACATCTCACTATATAATGTCCAACGTTGATGTAACTACACAATGACTACCAGATTCCTGTATCAAGGTTGCCAAATCGTAAATCATGAAACCCTATAAAATATATGTTAGAGAATTACCTTATTAGAGATTAAAATATTGTTATCTTATAAACTACTTTTTCCGATGTTGAGGTGGATTTAAAGTTTACTTTTTAATATAATATTATAGTTATTTTAAATTTATTTTGGTAAGAGTTTGTTGGTTGATCAGATCACTCATTATCGAACTCTTATTGGACCATTTATAATTATATAGTTTTATGTATGAGTTATTGTTTTCGGCGTGAGAAATGATATGTTGAAGATCTTACATTGACTAAATATTAAAATATTCCGATTTTATGAGATTGAATTAGATTTATAGTTAATTTCTTTTATTATAGTTTTGATCAAGATGATTATTAAAAACTGAATTTTAAATTTAATTGAATGTTATAAAATTAAAAAAAATTAAAATTAAAATTTATTTATTTATATAATATAAAAAAAATTTATTTTTAGTGGATTTTTCGTGATAAATAAGTACATCGTGTTGTTCATTAATATTCTATAAACTTTTTTTTGCATATTGTTCATCCTTTCTACTTTTGAGAAAGAATCTCTTGTAGCAATAACTTACCTATTGCAGAAACATGCAAGATTTGAGACGAGAAGTTTCTTTAGCTAATGGCTTAGGCATGCGCATGCCTCTTTCGTTAATTGATCTTTAACTTTTTCCCCCATCCACCCTTCTAATAAGTGCGCATTTACTTCACAAACAATAAATATATTTAAACGAGAAATGCCGTTACTATTCTCATCATTGCCTAGGATACTACGAAAATCTTTCGAAAGTCCTAGGCCAAACTATCTTTGCTCTTGGATTTGGCATTGAGTAAAACAGGATTTAAATCCTTAACCCTGTTGTTTTTAAGGTCAAAAGTTTATCTCGCATAGAATAAACTATTTTTGATGACCAATACTGAACTACATGCTAAATTTAGGACGACAAGTGGATGCACATCCTTAAAGCATCTCCATTAATAATAAAAACAATGAAGATCACGTGGTTGACGTAGTTTTTAATTGATAACCATAATCACAAAAATGGAGATTTCAGATATGATGGGAGAGATTTGCTCCCAAATCAAACAAGCATTTCCCTTTATTTGCTCTTAATCTATTGCTTTCTTCGATGTCTTCTTTTAAGTTTCTTAGGTTTGTGTTGCGTGGATGTAGCTTTGAGAAAAAAATAATTCATTCTTGGGCGAATTATTGTCTATTGTTTTGCTGGCTTTTGGGTGTAATCTTTCAATGACTTCAATTATCTCAGTCCAATAATTCCAAAACTTCTTTTCAGCATATCATATTTTAATCTAAGGTTGATGCATGTTCCATATATAGTAGTCTATTTACAATCATATTATATGTGTATTTCCGAATTAAGTGCAACACAATTAACAAATATATAGTTAACTTCTGTTCATATAATTAAATTAATGTAGGGATGAAAGATGAAATGTATAAGTTCACTAATCTTCAATATATAATATATACGTGTGTATTTATTTATTTTTAAATTAATGCTTTCAAAAGACTCCATTGAAATAAGCTATGACAAAGAAAGAAAGAAAGCAAGGATGAAATTGATTTGCAAAATTGTGATGTTGATATTTGATTGTTGAATTGTGAGATCCTAAGTTTTTCAAACATTCCCTTTGCATTGAGAAACACCATTACTCAAAATTCCCGCATAGCACTGTTTCCCCTTCTTCGGTGTACGAGAGAATTCATTAATGCTACCACCAATTATCATTTGCACGACACATGCCTTAAGGAATTAATTTACTTATAGTAAATCTTATTATGTTACAATATTTTTAATATCTAACTTTTATACAAGGCTATTATAAGAACTCTTTCTCAATGATATATTTCTTTTTTAAAAGATAATTGTTTTTATCATATGAAATCTTTTTTATTTTTATAATCATTATCTTATTTAATATTTATGATTTATGATTTTTTTATTTCTTATAATTTGATTACTTTGAATAACTATGCAAGTGGGTATGTTTTGATTTTTTTTTTTTCATTTTTTTTATGGTTATCTTATTTTTCTTTGTTATTACATATATTATACTCATCTAATTACTATTTGAGATTGGATGAACATCTAAATTTATAGAAGTTTTAACACTTCTTTTCTCACTTGTCTTTATGATTCAATTATTTTTAATGTTGTATCCCTACTTTATCCTTTTTCTAGGTTGATCTTATGCATGCAATATGAGTTTCTCTTCCTAGAGGAAGGGGGCTTTCTTTTCATGAGTTCTTCAATTTTCCCTCAATAATTTGAGATTTCTTTGAGATTGTCCAAATTTAAACGTGCTCAACAATTTTTTCTTCTTATGACTTGATAAACACGAGTACACAAGTCACTATTAGTCATCTTGACTTAATCCACTCTTAGACTAAGAACCTCAAATATTATTTGTTGTCACTATTGACTACACAAAGGGTAAAATCTAAGAAATAACTCTCATTGAGGATATACAATTAATGCTCCTTTACAAGTGTTACTTCAAAGAGTGAATGATAAAATAATGTTTCTCTTATGTAATCCTTAAGAGGATGGCGAGATATCGATCAACTCAAGAGGTGCTTGAAAACTCAAAACCCATGGATGAAGGTCCATTGATGGTGAAAGGATGAAGAACACATGGGTTTGGTTGTGACATTCACATAACAAGGTAAGAAAGTAAAAACACGTTGTAAAACGAAATGGAAAATGAATTGAAGGAAGAAAATAGAATAAAAACACACCACCTTTAATTGAACTCCCAAAGGAATAATACCATAAGATTCGCCACTTGAAAAGGTTTTTTAACATAATAACCAAAGAAATCTCTCAACACTATCAAAAATAGCTAAGAAAATGAGCATTTTCATTAATATTTAAAAGTGACTTTACAAGAGTGCTTAGGTTCCTTTATATAGTAGATTTCATGACCTAGAAGAGGACTAAACATCGTTCAAGTGTTTACAAACATTAGAACACCTAAATGTAAACATAAGACTGCTTAAGTTAATTGTTAACTCAACTAATGATATGATTAACACTTAGTTAATTCCTAATTAACCCTTGCACATGATAGTTCCTAAAATTAATGATTACACTTCCAATAAGCACATGTGACGCATAAAAAGGGTAAAAGTCATGTGAAGTACTTACAACCATCATTATACTTATGAAAGTGACATATTTTGGTTATAAGTTCTTCATAATTTTATAATTTTGTCTAATGTGTCTATTTGTAGAATATTTCAAGGGAATCAAAGAATATTCAATGATCTTTATAAAAAAGATAATTTCTTTATTTCTTTTGCTAATTGTTTTTTATCATGTTTCTTTTATTTAATATTTAAGTTCATTTTCTCGTTCTTCTAATACAAAGACACTAATATGTTTGAAGAGCTTTATTTAAAGTATATTAATGTGCTCTTCATGTGTCTTCATCACATGTTTATAGTAGCTTAAAATATGATCTTTTGTAGAGTATTGTTCATTTTGTTTATATCCTTAATCTTGAAGTATACAATATTTCTGGATCTAACTTGTTCATTGAAGCTTGTATCAATATATGGAAGGTCTTGTTTTCTTTATACTTGTGTTCAATATAGAAAAATATAAACAAAGGTGTAATATATAATATAACAAATAATATATTTGTATAGGGTTTTAACGATGGTTAAAAAGATCATATTAAGACGGTTTGGGAATTGTCGTTACTTCGAATGTCATTATAAATCAGTTGTTTATAACAACGGTCTTAGAACCGTCGTTATAAAACCACATTAAAGATACATGTAAAAACTTGTCGTTATTTTGCCAAATAAAGAATGAAAAAAAAAATTAAAGATGATTTTGGAATCGTCATTATAAATGTATTTTTTTAAACAAAAGTTTTATTTTTATATTTATACTCTAATACTACGTAAAATATCAAATTTCCAGAACAATAATGCATGTAATATCATAATTTAAATACGAAAGTCTACATACAATAAATTAGTACATATAACATTCTACAAAAAGTTCTACAAATATATTGAGGTATTACCTAATCACAATCCATTCTAGGTCGCACAATAGTTGACATCAACTACATAACATAGTAACCGCACTCATAATTTCCAAATTGTTTATTGCACTACAAGTCAAAATAAATGTTATTAAAAGAATGAATGAGATACAATAAAGCGAGTGAACAAATATACTTTAAATACCTTAAGGTGCATCAAAGTGAGTTTTTTTGCATTTGAACTTCCCCTCCCACTCAACATGTTCTATCCAGATTAAGCATTGAAATAATAAGTTTCATGTTAGAACACATAACATTATGTAATGTATGTGTAATAAATTTGTGAATGTAATATAATCATAATGGTTTAATAAATATCTAATTTATACTAGGAAGCATCTAGAAAAATTTTATATTTTTCTGACAAGTGAAAGTATGGAAACTAAAACCTTAAAATACCTTAAAAATATCTAAATAATACTTAAAAATAAAAATAAAAATAGTAAATGGTGAATTTTTGGAATTTTGGTCCACCCCAATCTCCTTTGGTTATTGCCATGTGATTCATTACCTCGTTTCGAGCAACTTTCACTTTTTCCGCACCTTCATCCGACTTTTCTATAAAAAAATTATGATTGTTTGAAGTTTTTTCATTCTAAGTTTTGGCAACTCCAAATCTATCATTCTTCTCTTCAATGTTTGAACTCCTACATCAAATATCCATTAAATGAAGTTCTCACAAACCCTAAACTACTAACTAATCAACACATACATGCAAATATTTATTATAAAATTAATTAAAAAATTTAAAATACTAACCTTCTATAGTGGAGTTGCAGGTGTAGCCAAGTCCGCGATGGCACCGTGCACAGTCCTGGTAGCATGTGGTGGACGTGTTGGTGGCATGCGGAAGGTGTTGCCAGCGTCGAAGGGTTGGCGGCGGAGGCAGATTTTACACGTGCGGATGAGAGATGTACACACATAGGAGAAATGCGCGCACATAGGAGAGATGCGCGCGCGGAGGTTTGACGTTTGGAGGAGGGCTAGAGCGGCGTTGATTGTGGTGGAGAGAGAGAAAGGCGCGGAAGAGAGCTTGGGGCATGGAGGGGGTAGGTCGGAGGCGGGGAGCTGGGTTGAGTGTAGTGGAAAGGGAGAGAGGTGTGAATGAGAATAAGAATAAATGAGAGCATGTAGCGCGGGATGAGCTTTAATTTTAACTCTTTTAATGATGGTTTCCAACTTAATTGTCGCTTCTTTTCCCACAACTTCTCATTAAGACAATTCTTTTTTTGAATCGTTGTTATTTTGCCCGCAATTCACTATCAACGACAGTTTAAAGACCAACCATCATTATTTATCAGCGCTTATTCACCAAAATGTCACCGTGCTTCTTCCTACGACAAATTTCTATCAAATGTCGTTATTCACGATCGTTTCTAAGGTTTTTTTGTACTAGTGCAAGTTTGATTTTCAAGGTGACAATTGTTAAAGAGAAAGAAAATCACATCAATTCCTAGTTAGACAATGTGATACCTCTAAAATTAGTTTTTGTGAATGTTTTCTCTATTGTGAATTAATTTCGATGTAGTTTTTTTACTATATTAATTTAATTTTGTAAAATAATATATCAATAAAAATTATAAAAATAAATTATATTTAACTATTTAATATTTTCTAATATAACAAACTATAAATGTATTAAATACTTTATTTAATATATTTTATAATTTAAAATATTTTTATGAGTTTAAAAATAGAAATTACTTTCAATATTTTAAAATATTATATATTCATGAGTAATAATAAAAATATATAACAGAAAACTAATATTAATACTAATTTATAAATATTTAAAATTATTTAATATATTATCATTATTAATAAAAATGAATTATTTATTTTTGTATTAATTATTAAAAATTATTGTTGTAATAATTTATATAAATTATTACATTTTTTTACTAATAAATTGAATTGTGTAATTCATAATTAATTTTAATTTTAATTTATATTCACATACATTTAAATAATTAAAATTAATTATTAATATTAAAAAGTGTTATTATAATTTAAATTAAAAACTTTTGAATTTATTTTATAATGATTTAAAATAATAATTTAAATTGAATATTTAAAATAAATATTTCACTACAATAAAAATCATTTTTAGCTGCCAACAAAAAGCGGGGACTATAAAAAAGAAGTCACTAGCATGAGTGAAGTGTACTCAACTTGAACACAAAAATAAATGTCAAATATTGTGTTCACAATGAAGACCTTTAACTCGCACAAAAAATTATTAAAATAATAATAAATTAGAGTCTAAAATAGATGCAATGAAAAAAGTTAAGTGACAGAATAATATTGAGTCTAGAATGGGAACACAAAGTGGATGCAAGTTAAAAATTATTAAAATAATAATAATAATAAGTTAGCATCTAGAATGAGGACACAAAGTAGATGCAATAAAAAAATAAGTTGCAAAATGATATTATGTCGAGAATGAGGACACAAAGTGAATGAAAGTTAATATTTTATTACATTTAGTGTAAATTTAGGCGATACTAAGGTGACGTGGACATTTGTTGTTACCTTAGTCCACACTATGTTATTTTTCGGTTTTGTCTTTGTCCATTTCGCTCTCTTTAAGTGCATTTTACTCATTTTTATTTCCTAGGTAGTGTCCTCGATGACAACAATTTACTCACATATGTTTTCTCACGTAGTGTCCTCAACGGCGATGCTGAGTTTAATTATTGTTAGAGATCCCACATCGACTAGAGATTAGGACATTTCATAGTATATAAGTGGGTGCAAAACTCATCTTATAAGCTGGTTTTATGAGGTTGAGTTAGACTTAAAGTCCATTTTTTAATATGGTATCAGAGTCATTTCGAATATATCCAAGTGATTGTTTGTTGGGCTTATCAGACCACCCGCTATCGGACCGTTATCGTACCACCCATATCTCAAGCACGAGTTGGTAGCCTCGGTGTGAGGGGGGTGTGTGCAAACCTCATCTTGTAAACTAATTTTATGAGGTTGAATTATACTTAAAGTTCATTTCTTAAAAATTGTTTAATTTTATATCCATTTTAGTGTCCTTTAAACATACATTATAGTTAAATAATATATTTTATTTTATGTAGGCTTAGCTAACACTACTTTATAAATTTGTGTCTCATTAGAGGCTTCTCTAATGCATAACGCTAAACCACATTAGTCTGATGTATTGTCTCTCTTTTGCCCTTTGCGTCGCTCTTTTGAAGACTTTACCATCATTATTTCTTGTAGTGTTTATTATTTTATATTATTTTACAAGTATTTATGTGAAAGCTATTAATATTATTATTATATTCTTATTATTATATTATTAATATTCTTATTCTTATATTCATCTTAGTTCACAATTTATTAGAATATTATGTAATTTTTTTAACTTTTCATCCTCTAATTGATTTAGTTTTTTTAATACTTTACAACTATTACATAATACCTATTCTATACCACATTTCAACCAGGTATTTTTATCCCTTTTAGTTAACTTTAAGTAGTTAGGTTTTTTGTTTTGTAAACTGAGAGAGAAGTATTATTGTAAGTTTTTTGTTATTTTTTATTATTGAGCGCTTGGAGCTTTAACATATTTTATACCATATTGTTAACAAAAGGTTCATATTTCTTTTCTATTAGTTGTACTTTCCTTTCCTATTTTATTTTATTTTATAGCTTAAACTATGTATACTTGTATTCCTTTATCAACTGGAATGTAGTGAATTTGACCATAAGTTAAATAATCATATAATATTGGCTTTTTGTGATGTTTTTCTAAATTCAGTTTTACCTTTTCTAAAAATACTTTGGAAGTCGCATAAATCTTTCTTAAGAAACCTTAGATTAAAAAAATATTTGTATAAACTAAGCTGAAAAAACATCTTCTTGATGTTTTAAGATTTAACACTATTAAGAATAGCTATCTTATCTTATTATGTACATAAATTATCCCACCATCTTTTTAATTCTCCACTAAATTCTTGAATTATTATTATTGGTCCAACTTTGTTACTACAATCTTTCATGTTAAATCTAATATTGGTTGTTCACTTAATCCATTTAAATTCTATTATCCTGATTATTTTGTACTAACTGTCCTCTTTCTTCAAATTGCACATCGGCTGGAATTGATTTTGGATAATAATTTTTTAGTTTTGGATAAGCTCTTATTTTATTTACAGATGTACGTCTCTATAGTATTTCTAAAAAAATTATTTAATTTCTCTAAACTTTTCTTTATTTCTTCTACTTTTATATCGGTGTTGCTTTTTAATTTAATGGATTCTTATTCTTTTTCTGGTACATTAATTAATTTGTATATAGGTTTCACTGGTGGTTTAATTAGTAAATAGTAGTTGAAGTACTAAGTGTATCTTTTTGCCCTAAATTTTATATTCTAATTATTTTTTTGACATTATTTCTAACGTAGTATTTAAATAATTTAATTGTAAATGTACTCTTTTTATATCTTTTTCTATCAATAGGTTTTCTTCATCTTTAATATCCTTAGCAGGTTGTATTATTATTTATTGTTGCAGAGGATATATAGATTATATAATACCATTAATATTGTTTAATATTTTTTAACTATTCAATGTTTTTTTTTCTAGAGGGGATATACATTTTTCAATGTTAAAAGGATATTCTATGTTATTTTCTTTACTATAATTTGCAAACAATGAAAAAATATATATTTATTTCATTTTGTATTAAATAATTGTACTATTCTTTTCTAAATTTATTTGTTTGTTCTTTTATAAAGTTCATCATATTCTTTAATTCACCATTTGCACAATTTTACATGATTATTTTCACACTTAATAATGAAATTAATAATGAAAGACACATATATTGTGATTACAACTAGTGAGTGAGGATATAACAACTCTTTTATCATTTACTATAGTTGACTCGGTCTATTTGTCAAGAAATAATTTATCTGGATGTCATTAGAATCACATAACATATGAAACTCTATTTTCACCTTTTAAGGGTATAGGAAAAATTATACATTACTCTAGGACACGTTCAAATAACATTCAAGAAATTGTACTACCATCAACCAAACTAACATATAGTCTAATTAGGTATGATGCTACTAGGATATTAACATATGTTCATGTATATCAAATATAGCTTATAAGTCTCAATTTTCCATTGATATAATGATTGAATTGTACATTAAGTTCACAAGAACTATCGAATAATATGAGACTTCTAAACCCACCAATTACAAAATCTTCCATAGATCTCAATCTCGTCACTTTCATTCAAACAATACTTTTATTTGGAGGACTTATTCAATCAACCATCATAATAAAAAGTTTGAAAAAAATTTGGTCTAACCTACCATTAAAGCAATATTTCAAATATAAATAAAGTAGAAACCATCATTCTAACAATCTTAACACTATTTGTTAAAATAAACAACATTACTTACAAATTTTAGTATTTCAGAAGAGAGATATTATTAGATAAAATCGTTAAGAGAGAAATATTATTAGATAAAATCTATTAATATGTTATTACAACATTTTCATTTATTATTACGCGCTAAAAGTGTTTGCCTGTTATAAAAATCGTTTTATATGAAAACAGTTTTAGAGTTGTAATAATGTAAGTTATTTTCAGCTTCAACTTCAAATCAAATTATTTTAAAAAGATAATACCAATAAATAAAAAAATTTATTTTTAAGCCTACAAAACATTTTTTCATATTTTTATTTAAATTTTTATTTTTAAATTACTTTTTAAATCAGCTAACCGATGTTGTAGTTTAATTATTTAATAAAAAATAAAATTTTAATGTTCATTTTTCGTCTTAAAAGCCAATATTTATTTATTTTTTCTCTGGTGGTGACTAATATCAAATATTGTTGTAGTGGATAACATATTTTTAAGTGATCTACAATAACAATTTTTATCTTGTTAACATTGACAAAAAGAACAGCTTCGTAATAATGTATGATAACGGTCCTACTGTAGTAGGCAACACCAAAAATTGTTGCTTATGTTGTCAAATAATGCAATTATAAAATATAATTACTTATCTTAGAAAAAAGTTATTTAAATAAAATAATGATTTTGCCTTTACGAATATACAATATTATTTTCATTGTTAGACAGTGATTTTAACTTTTACTATGTCGACAACTCTTTCTAAAAAGAAAATTTTGAAAAAGTTTATTTTTTTCCACAATTACTAAGTCCTCTAGTTCAAAATAATGAAGGTCCAATTGAACTTCATCTTTTATAGGTAAGAAAAATTTTACATTCCTAAGTTATTCAAATAATATTCAAACAAGTTGTAATATCACTAATCTAAACGTAGTATCTTTACAAAATTTATAGAAGAAATTTTATGAGGGTTTTAAACCTAATTAGCTCTTCCATAAATTTCAACCTCATCACTTTTATTAAAGTAATATTTTATTTTGGAGAACTTATCCAACAAGTTATGATAATGGAAAGTTGAAATGGTTTTGGTCTATCCTATAAGTATTATAATCATAAATGACAATCCAATGCAACTAGTTCTTTTATGAGCTATTTCATAGTAAAACGGAAGTACTACAATACGAACACCATAAACAAGTCACAAAATCAAACTATTGGCGTCGTCTGATTCAAGTTGTTGATCAACAATCCATTAATGACTCAATACAAATCAAAAGTGATGTTGATGTTACACAAATTATCAATTATTGAAAAAAAAAAACATCTTCATCCAAGCATGTTCTCTGTGAAGAATCATGGAACAACATTAAATTGTTTGTCACCAAAATTTTTGCAATATAACATCTAATGAAATTATTTATGACTTGTGATTGAATATGTATTTGTTTCATTTAAATTATTTTGTTTTATCAATTTCATGTTATTATTTGCATGCACACCTTTAACTGTTAAATAAATAAAATTTCAATTACTCTATTTTAAATATTTTATTTTTCAAATATGTTTATTTACAATTTAAAATTTATTTGTTATTCACTAAAGTGATTATTAATAATTTTTAACTTAAACTGTAAATAGTAAAATATTAAATAATAATCTATGAGATTTTTATTCTAAATTTAAAATAATTTTATATTTCTAATGTATTATTTAAATCCTTTAACAACTCCTTTTAATTTTTCTGCCACCACTAATTACACATTATATAGATCTAGTTGTATTTTATTTATATTATTTATTTAAAAAAAATTAACTATTATTTATTATCCCGAACGGAATTGTTAAAATAATTTTAATAATATCAATTTATGTTCTACATTTAATTACATAAACCAAATTAATATTGATTTATTCAAAATTATTTTATTCTATTATTTGTATTAATTTAATTTTACTATATTATTAAAAAATTAAAAATAAAACCATATCAAGAAATTAATAATAATTACACTTTATGACATTTTTAATAACATTAAAAAATTTAAATTAAATATTAATAATAATTAATTGTAAACTTTATATTTTTAAATTTCTTTACTAATTTTATGTCAAATAATTTTAAGTATTTCTAAATTATTATCAGTATTAATTGTATTTTATATATTTCTTAATTAACTAAATATAATTTATTTTTACAATTTTTATTTTTGTGTTATATTAGTAAATTAAATAAATATATTATAAAAACTAATTTAATATGTACGAAATCTTCTAACTATAAATCATTGGTTTCCTAAATAAATTTTCACCATGCTATTTAAATATTTTTTAATTTTGGTTTACTTTTGGAAAATAAAACAAGTATCATTACATAAGGTTGTGGAATATATTTTTAGGAAAAATGATGCAAATATTAATATAATAATCATCACAAGTTATTATAACTAATATTGTATTAAATAGAATAATTAATAATCAATAATTGAGTGTTATTATTTATATGATTACTAAATTTGTATTCTAATAAAGTACACAAATTGTATTTCAAATATATGATATATATGAAACATTACAAGTGTAGATGATACAAGTCACACAAACCATGTGCCTATAATTTGTTTTTGGCAATTTTAAACTTTTAAATCTCTCTTTTAAACGCTCAATATAACCTAATCCATACATATATATATATATATATATATATATATATATATATATATATTTTTTTTTTTTTTTTTTGTCTTCAACTCTGGGTTTTGATCCCTAAACTCAAACCAATATACACTCGATCTACACAAACATGCACGCATAACCCATGATCAGGAACAATCCGAAGTGGTTGTGGTTGTGGTTGCGGTTGCGGTGGCGATGGGTTGGAAAATGATCGGCGCGCCGTACTGAGGGTAGAGCAACATGAGGACCGTCGGCGCGTGGCGATAGGTAGGGGCCAATTTGAAAGTGAAACGGGTAAGCATGATGGCGAGGGTGAGTTTGGTTTGAAGAAGCGCGAGGTTCTGTCCCACGCAGGTACGCGCACCGAGGCCGAAGGGGATAAACGCAAAAGGGCGGAGTGCGGCGCGAGACACGCCGTTGGAGAAACGGCCAGGATTGAACTCGGTGGCGTCGCTTCCCCACGTGGCCTGATCGTGATGAACGGCTAGGATGGGGATCAGGAGCTCCGTCCCGCACGGGATCTTGAACGCCCCTAGCTCCACGTCAGCTTTCGCCCTTCTGATGGTTGCGATTGTGGGAGGGTACAGTCTCAGAGACTCATTCACGATCATCGTCAACTGCAAATATCAAATATCGATAAATGTCAGAACATAATGTCACATATACTATCCTATTAATAAAAATTAAAAAAAAATTAGATACAATTATAATTAAATACTACATTGTTACGGGAATCGCATTCTTCTGAAAAAAATAAATTGAACACTCAACTTACCTAAATCATATATATATACACACTTTTATATTATAAATATAAATTACTTTGTTATTTTTATTAATTTTAAGAAAATTGAATGTAAATAATTTAGAATTAAATTGATAAAAAGTATAGAAGTGTTTTGATATGAGAATCGAGAATTGGAAGGGTGTGTGGTAAACGAAAACAAAAGTTGTAAGAGGGAAACGATAACACTGCCCCTACATGCTTCCTTGAGATAAGAAACAGAAAAGGCAAAAGGGCCGCAGTTGGGTTTCCTTGTGTGAGGAAAGCAACACAGAAAACAAGGGCCGAAGAGACAAAACATGATTTTTGTCTGAATCCCAAAACAAAACAAAACAAAGCCTAAAGATTATATATGATTATGCACAGTGGCAGTTGCTTACTGTCTTAAGCTTCACAAGATCGTCCTTGCCAGGGATGTCACGTGCACCGCACACCATCTCCACCTCCTCACGTGCCTGTACCTGCCACTGCGGGTGCATAGCAAGCAGAATCGTGCTCCACGTCAGCAGGTTCGAAGTCGTGTGTTTCCCTGCAAAGAAAAAACTCTTGCACTCTTCCACAATGTCATCAACCGTTACATTCACATTGCTGCTGCTGCTGCTGCTGCTGCTGTGCGAAGCCCGAATCATAAGCCCCAGCAAATCCTTCGCCCCTTTCGTATCTTCCTTCCCACACGCATTCTCTTTTCGTCGATCGATCAGCTTCACCAACGATCTCTTCATTTCCTTATCCAGTTTCCAAGAATTTAAATTCTTCCTCGTCGGAAAGAATCTACACAAAAACCAATAACAAAATATTATAATTCACTGCATCATCACTACTCTCATTCATTACACAAGGATTGTTTTGTTACCTAAAACCTGGAATCAACACTTTTTGGAAGGCACCAGCTGCTAGTTCCATTTGTTGGGCTTGTAACTGGAAAATGGCTTTGCCATCTTCGTAGCTGCTTCCAAACGCTGTCCTAGTAATCACATCTTCTGTTAAGGTTTGAAAACACTCCGAAACTTCGATTTCCACTTCACCCGTCTCCGCCATGCTCCTCCACTTCTCCATCATCTCAACCACGCTTGTTGCCATAATCGGTATCAACAACTACAAAGATTATGTATATATTAAAATAGAATAAAGAAAAGTTACATGATCAATTTAACACAGTGTATATATATATATTACTTTGAGATTCTCCATATGAAAGGTGGGAGCGATGATTCTTCGGTGGTGAGCCCATTTTTCTCCTTTGAGGCTGAGGAGTCCATCACCTTCAAGCTGCTTCACCAGTGGGGGAGATTCGTTTTTCTCGTAGAATTCTGACTTGGAGGTGAAGATTTCGCGGATGAGGTCTGGATCAGAGATGGTGACTCGAGCGGTGGGTCCAAACCAGACGAGGAATGTTGCACCTTTATCAAATTCAATCATGTTTTAATCAATGAATTAATTGGCTGATTATGTAATTTCGCAATTGAAAGACGGGTATGTGTAATTTTGCATTGATTGGATTATTTTTATATGGTTAGGAAAAAAATGAGACATTTTTACATGAAGGTGGAACTATCACAGAGCCTTATGTAGGAAGTGTGAAGTTTGTAAAATGATGAAAGAAGCAGGAAACATGACAACCGTTGGTTTCAGAGGATGCAAGGACGGTGTAGACCCTACAGCACAGAGACATTAACAGAGAGGTGGCAAAAAACAGAAGGAGGAGGGAATTGAAGAAGACAAGTCAATTTAAAAACGGTTACCAAACATATACAACTACATTGTCACAATTCAATTCCCCATATAACAACACAAGAAAAATAAGACATGGGAAAGAGCGCAAAATCAGATGACAACTTCGCATTCAACAAATTGAACTAATATTTCATAAACACTAGATACTGTGTACAAGTAAGAAGGGTTCATTAATAAGCTGAGAATTTTTTTTATGAGAAAATAAACTAGGAAAAATTGCTAGCTTGATTTTGTGTATCTGACATCTATGCTGGACAGGAATCGGTTCCTAATAAATATATGATTAACATACAGAAGTTAAGCTCAATTAAGGTTTTAAGAAATTGCAGTAGTCACTGTCACTATTACTCATACTGCAGGAAGTTATGGATAAATATGACTACAATTGTGATTGACTGTGAGTTACAAAGCTCAGAAATGGCGATGTTGTGGTCAAAGTCCAAGTAGCGGATTTTGGGCCTTGTTGGATTACTAAAAAGATGTATCAGAGGCGTTAGGAAAAACAGAGAGAAATACAGAAAAAAAAAGGGAAAAGAAGAAAAAAAGTTGATAGAGAAAGGAGGTGGTGCAATAAACAGCTACCCGAGGAAAAGAAAAGGCAGAAAGGGTTGCAAAAAAAGCAATCTTTCTCAAGAAATGAGGCCTTGAAAAGTCTCGAAATTCTCGAAGAAGAAACATAAAACTAGGAGAAGTAAGACATCCTTTGAAGAGTAACAAGATGGGTGAAGAAGGGTCTGAAAATATTCATGCAACGAAAACGATGCCAAGATTGAAGACAATGTATATGTGTAGGAGGGAGAGTATGTGTTTGTGAAGGAGAGAGGTAAGAAAAAAGAAGGTACCGTAAAGTTTCTTCCAGTGATGGTAGAAGGAAAGGACTCTAGGGAGAATGTTGTGAGAGAAAGGCATGGGTTGAGAAGAGGCTTTGAGCATCATTCCCACAAGTTCTTGAACATTTCCAACGAAGAAACGATAAGGGGGTCCTCTTATTCCTTGGTTGAAGAAATGTCCTTGAATTTTCCTTGGTCTCCACCAGAAAGAGAGTGCTACCTTGAGCAGAAGTAGCAGAGTGATGAGAAAGACAAAAAGAATCTTAAATACTTCTCCCATGTTGTTTTTGGGCTTGAAATTCAGTGTATGTTTGATGTGTTTGGGAGCAGCTTTTGGGTTTGCTTTCTTATCTGTGCTTTGGTTGTTAGTGTGTTGCCTTTATAAGATTTGAAGGAAGACACAGAGAGAGGAAGAAAGAAGAGGAGGCAGAGAAAAGATAACCAGGACCAGCGGCGTAGGGGCCGCCATTGGAATTCTAATGGTCAACCAATTTGAGCTTATTTTATGGAATCATTTTTTCATACAATTTTACCCTTATCTTTTTTTGTATAAAACTCTACAATGTAAAACACAATTCTATTTTCCCCTTAATAACATTTTTAAATCATAACACGAAATTCATGATAAAATTAATTATCTAAAAGGTGAAAGAAAATAACGGATAGAAAAAGTCATCATTACAAAATACTACTCAAATTATACAATATTTCAAATAAATTTTTTATTATAAGGTAGCTTGCTTTTATTTACAGAATGACTGTAAGATAAATATAATAATAAAAAATGTCAACACGCTTATCATATTATCTTTCTATTTTCGTCAGTACTATAAAAACTATAAAAACTATAAAAACATAGGTGGTGTATGTCTATTTTTATTTTCATCATTTATATATATATATATATATATATATATTTAATATTATAATTTGAATAAATTATATTATTATTCACACATTTATATTAATATTATAAATTTATAATTCACTTTAATAAATATGAATATATATATATATATGAGAAAATATATAAATTATTTAAGTGTATCTACTGATATATTATTATCGAAACATATTAGTTATATATGATAAATTTACAAATGTCATATAAAATTACAATGTCATAGTTTTGCATTAATAAATTTTAAGACACCAAATACTTTAAACTATTCTTTCTTTGAGTGTTTCTCTCTTACTTCCTCTTAAGGTCTTAATATCAGGGGGGAAATTGAGAATGACTCATTATGAGTGGTTTGTGTACTCGTTATAACTAAGAGTGATTTATATACTTGTTTGTAATCAATTTTGACTAGTGAAATCTTTTAAGAATTGGACTTATCTCCTGAGTTTGGGTGAATTAATAAAAAACTGTTGTTTTCCTTGGCTAGTTTGTTAGACGGTCTATCTTTGCAACAAAAAGTATTGAGTTATTATTCAATCTCCCTTATAGAGTGAGTTGATCGTACAAACATTACAAGACCTTTTTTTATATTTAATTGTTGTATTTCAAGTGGTAGAAATTAAAGTCTCGTCAGGATTTGGTATTGTTTGTTTTATATGTTATGTTTGACTATGAACTTAAAACACGTGATGTGGATAATTTATACTATGTTGAGATCATTTTATCAATTAGGCTTTGTTTGGATTTGTAGATGAATTACAGAGACTGAATTTGAGGTGAAAGTGAATGAAAAGTTAGTTAGTTTGGATTAAGAAAAAAATGGTGAGAAATGAAAGAAAAATTTGTAAGTGATGTGATAGGTGTGATTATAAAATAATTTTTTTACATAAATAAATGTGTAAGATTACAAATTGAACATTGTGGTTAAAATTAAATTAAACTAAAATATGATTAAATTGTTTTATGTATACATAAATTAAATTTGAAAATATTTTACAAATTTTGACATATATATTTCACATAAATAAAATTCCTAAATTACCAAAATCCTAAAAAAATAAAATCTTAAATTATTTAATGTCTTACTTAAATAAAAATTTGAAATAAAACAAATTCATAAATTATTCAAAATTCTTCAATAAATAAAAAATTCTAAATTATTTAATGCCCTACTTCAATAAAAGTTCGAAATAAATAAAATTCCTAAATTATTCAAAATCCTAAATAAATATAAATTTTAAATTATTTAATATCCTATTTAAATAAATAAATAAATAAAGTTCCTAAGTTATTTCAAAATTCTAAATAAATATAAATCCTAAATTACTTAATTTCTCACTTAAATAAAAAACTGAAATAAATAAAATTCTTAAATTATTTAAAATATTAAATAAATACAAATCTTCAATTATTTAATGTCCTGTTTAAATAAAAATATGACATAAATAAAATTCTTAAATTATTCAATCCTACATAAATACAAATTCTAAATTATTTAATTTTCTAATTAAATAAAATTTGAAATGAATAAAATATATAAATTATTCAAAATCCCAAAAAAATACAAATCTTAAATTATTTAATTTCTTACTTAAATAAAAATTTGAAATAAATAAAATTCCAAAATTATTCAAAATTCTAAATAAATACAAATCCTAAATTATTCAATATTTTATTTAAACAAAAATATCAATGTTTTTTCTAAATTATTCAAAATTTTAAATAAATACAATTCCTAAATTATTTAATTTTTTACTTAAATAAAAACCTGATATAAATAAAAATCTTAAATTATTCAAAAAAATCTAAACTAAATACAAATATTAAATTATTTAATATCTTATGTAAATAAAAATATGAAATCCATAAAATTTATAAATTATTCAAAATCGTAAATAAATGTAAATCTTGAATTATTTAATGTCCTATTTAAATAAAAAATATAAAAAAATTAAATTATACAAAATCTTAAATAAATACAAATCCTAAATTATTTAATATTCTGTTTAAACAAAAAAATCTGAATTTTTTAATATTTTATTTGTTATAATTATTATTTAAGGCAATTACATTTTCTCTAATACTATAAATAATTAAATATTAAATCTTAATTTTATCAGTATTATTTTATCTTATTATAATTATTAGTATTATTTATTATTGTTATTATTAACTGTAATTGTTTATTTTTTTTAATATTATTATTAAATATTTTTATTATATAAAAAATTTATGTTCTTCTTCTCGTTCTCCTTATGCTTCTCTTTCCCTTTCTCCTTCTACTTCTTATTCAATTCAACAACTATAACTAGGGATAAGAGCATTCAACGCACTAAGTAGCACCCTCAAAAGTCTTATTTATACTTTTCTTAGAACATTAAAATTTTTTGGCAAACTCGTCGTGGTGGAACTGCTCAATTTTGTTGTCAAACTAAAGGTAGATAGTTTTATTTTTGGGTAGATAGTCTCTATTTGATCGTCTAATGCTTGGTGTAGATCATTTGGGTTCCTGTTTTCAGTTTCGTTTTTATTTTTGGGGTAGAGAGTCTCTGTTTGACCATTTAATGCTTGGTGTAAACGATTTGGGTCCCCTGTTTTCATTTTTTAGGGTAGAGGGTCTCTGTTTGACCGTGTGATGCTTGGTGTAGAAAATTTGGGCCCCTATTTTCATATTCATTTTTGTTTTTGGGGTAGACGGTCCCTTTTTTACCATCAAATTTTTGGTGTAGACAATTTGGGTTCTTGTTTTCATTTTTTTTGGTAGACGGTCTCTGTTTAATCATCTAATGCTTGGTGTAGACGGCTTGGATCCTTGATTTTATTTTTGTTTTTGGGGTAGACGGTCTCTGTTTGACCGTCTAATGTTTGGTGTAGATGATTAAGGTCCCTATCTTTTTTGAGACCTTTTTATGCTCACTCCATTTTTCACTCTGTGTTCTTCTTCTCTATTCTCCACCTTTCTTTTTGTTTCTCCTTCTTTGACAATATATTTTCTTATGTTATGTTCTTTTCTTTTGGCTCAATTTTTTGTTTGAAAAAAAAAAATCATGGATAATCGATTATGCATAATCCCATAATCGATTATCCATTTTTTTTCACACATCACTTACTTACAAACTATGGTGTCTACCAAGTCGCAACCCACCACCACTAGCAAACCATCGTCTTGACCTCCACTTCAAAAACACGAAACCATTTAGTAAAAGTAAGGGCATTTCACTCATCTCTTAATGACTAACGTGGCTTTTCTTTCCTTTCTCTTCATAGAAGCGAGGAAACCCCACCCTTCCCCTGCCCCCACAAATCTCCGCTCGTCTTTCTTCACACATTAGCAGAAACAAATAGCATCGTCTCCCCCAAATTTGTCTTCATGTACAGTACATCAGTGAAAACAAACACAATGTTATAATTCACTCTTTGATTTTTATTTTTTTCTCTTTGCATTGAAAGAACACGGTAACTTTAGAAAGTGGAATTTTAAATAGAGCTATTAAAATTAATTTTGTAAAAACTTTCACTAAGGGCACATCAAATGTTATGTGGGATCGAATAATGATTTTATAAAGTATGTTCACAAACCTTTTAGAGGGGATAATTAACAAGTATTGTAATGTGTAATAGAATAATTAACAATAACATGATTTTTATAATGGATCTTCCCAACCTAGACCATATCCAGTTCTACAATGCCAACATCAGTAATGCCAACATCAGTGAGTCTAATTAATAAAATGAAATTACAAGTATTATTACTGTCACTTTTGGTTTACAATGATTACATAAAGTAGTTGTTGATTATCTAAGTGCACAATGTCTTACTAGACTAAATACACAAAGTGATTATAGGTTATCTACTAAAACCTCCCTAATTTAAGCACAAGTACACAAGGCATCTCCAAAAAAGTAAACAAAACATCTTTGGCCTATACAACAATGAAATTGTGTTTGCTTCTAGAGATAACTTCGCAATAGTAAATTCTTTACGATTATTTTCTCTCTATTAAGTCTTCTAGAAGAAAAATTACACGTTAAACACTTGAAAGCTTTTAAACATTACTCTCAAGCATGTGAGACTCATTAGATGTTTCTTAGAACCTTAGCCTTTTCTACATGAAAGCATTTTCTTGTATAGCCATCTAGAAAGGACTATTGTAGGTTTTGTGCTTCAAAGCATAATGTGTTAGAGCATTTTCACAGGTTCAAGACTTTTCGCTAACATCATCTGCTATGTAATACAATGAGATATGTAAGCCACAATTGATCTTTAAGATGTCTCTACATCATTAACAATACAAAATTAAACAACATTGATAAATGGTACTTTGCATTAAAATCTTTCTTGGAGGTCATTCTTAGTCAACTCATAAAGATTAAGCGGTGTTATATCATAAAGATGTTCAATACTAGGTACTTATAATGTGTGTTTATTCTTCTTTACTTGAGAGAGATTGTTTCTTGATCCAAGCTTCCAAGGGACTTGTCTAATATTTTGCTTTAGTATCTGGCATAATGTATTTTCTTTTGCTATATGTGTTTATTTTTCTGCAACATCTAGTGTTTATGTTCTTCTAAGCTTCTTTGGAGTCACTTGCTTCAATAGTAGACTTCATGTCTATTATACTCTTTTCTTGTTAGACTTGCATTTATTAATAAGATCTTTTTATCAAAGTAATGTGTCAATTGATTGTATGGTCATTTAATATTGACATACTCATCTATCACTTCTTGTGTTTAGTATAATTTGTTAGTTCTTATATAGCAAGCTCGTCTAATCTTATGTTTTTTGTTTGTGACTTAACTTGCATCTTTGTCAACAACTTGTATTTTATTCATGATTTAATATCATCTTCTACTTTTGTCTAATAAATGTTCCACACCAAGTAACTTATATTTGTTTTATTTATTATCAACAAAACTTAGATTCAATATCAAGAGTATAAGATTAAAACTTGCATCTAAGAACTTAACTTGTCTTGATCTTAATATGGTCTATATGTTAAAAGTATATTTACATATAGTTATTAAATATGAGAAGTTAAAGAATATAAAAAAAAAAGTTTGTTTTCATTTAATTTTGCTCAAAAATGTAAAAATTCATGTGGGGATTTCTTTTTTATAGAGCCTATTCGTAACAAGCATTTATGACCTATTTTTGCATAATTTACATATAATTAAAATTAATATTAAGATATTAAGTTAGTCTAGAATTAGTATTCCCTAATGGACTTAGGTATTATGCTCATTATTTTTTTTAATTTTTACTCACTTCAATATATTAGCATAACTTGTTATAGACTTGGAATGCTTCAAGAGTATTTTATAAGTAGAAGAAAAAACTCTTCAATTTTGTTTCTAGTCACCTTTTCCTAAATTAGATTATTTCAGGTTCAAAACGAAAATTGAAATTGCAAACTCTACACTTTGTACACACTTTGACCTTCTAATCTTAAAATGAACATAGGTAACTCAAACCAATATCAAATTAAGCTTATAATATAATTTTAGAAAGGTAACTGAATGGGCCTTAATTAAGAATACTTAAAGCCCATATATCAGCTTTAATATATTTTCCGAAAGGAAGAGAAAATTAGGGCAGTTTCTTCCTGCACCCCTACATATTTCTTCCTGCACCCCTACAATGTTATGCAAAGATCAAATTGTCCCAATTATTTTTTAAAAACCCTAAAATGCACTTGAACTGTATTTATTTTTTTTTGCATTATTTATGGAATTTGGAAAAATTTCGGATTGGCACTTCTGGTAAAATTTCGGATCCACCAATCCGTAATTCAAAATATGCATTTCACATTCAAAAAACCATCATTCAAAAAGAAACATTCTGGATCCACCAATCCATAACAAAAATATGCATTCCGGATTCAGAAATCCGTAATTAAAAAAAAAGCATTCCAGATCCATAAATCCGTAACAGAATTAGGCTTCCAGATTCAGCAATCCGAAAATCAATAATTTATGCAAAAATTGCTTCTGGAACACGCCCTTACCCAGGAAAAAAAATATTCAATTCCGGATTGATGAATCCGTATCACACTCCCAGATCCCTATTTCCAGTAACCACGGTATCCTTTTTCAAATAAAAGATTAAGGCCAGTTTCGGGATTTAAAAAATTGTGGGGGTGTAGGAAGAAAAATGTAGGGGTGCAGGAAGAAACTGCCGAAAATTAGTTACCAATAAAATTGGGTAATTGCTTCCTGCACCCAATATTTTTAGACCTGCACCCAATTAGCTTTTAAAATTCTAAAATTGTTTCTCATTTTAGAATTGAAAATCCAGAATAAAAAAATACATTCTAAAAAATAAAATCTGTAATATATTTTTTGTGTTCTGAAAGGAAATTCTAAAAGAAAATTAGAAAACCAAAATTTAATTTTAGAAAATTATTTTTGTAATATAAAAAATAATTCCAAACAAAAATCCAAAAACATATTATGGAAAAGAGATTTTGATATCTAGAAAAGTGATCCAAAAACTTAAATATAGAAATGTATTTTGGAATGTCAAATTCAGAATACATTTTAAGCTGCCTTTCATACCTATTTAAAAATTATAAAGAGTATTTTGGTCATTCGCATTAATGAATGGGTACTCGTCTAAATTTGTTGGTGCAGGAAGCAATTAACATAGTCACATTTCTTGATCTAAGTCTAAATATAAACTTGTGCAACACACTCACATGCTCTCTCATTTTCTCTAAATTCTTTTTGCATTCTTGAAGTTTTGATTATTTCTTTAATCGATTATTAAATTCTTTAATGGATTATTTCTTCACCAATTCAAGGATTTCATCCAAATTGGAGTTTCCAAATTACTTTCTGATCTCATATGCTTTCTTCTATTCGTGTTTCCAATTATTGATTCGCGTAAGTGACTATGAATGTCCTTTGAGATTTTAATATAAATAAAATTAAGATTGATTAATTTGATTTGTTAGAGATTAAGTTATTAATCGATCACCTAAATCTGTGAGAATATATTCTTGAAATTTTCATATTTTTTTACTTTTTTTTATCGACAATAAACAATAAATAAATATGAATCATTTTAGGGGTGATTCAATCCTTATACAAGAACTCACCCATAATTTTCATCACAATACTTACTCCAAAGTCTGCCTAAACAGAACTCTCCTAGCTAACCTAGAGGAAAACATTTAGGGAAAACAATCAAATAGCTTGAATGAATACGTTATAAGATCATACTCATACAACCAACGGATCTATGCACCAATCAGAAAAGGAAAAATTCGCAAACTGTGACTTGGATGTAACCCCTGACCAAACCTTTAATTAAACCAAAGCAAAAGCTTCTGGAACATCCACTACTCCCCGTTAAAAATAACCATGTTTCCAAACCTCGTTGACTACTGCGATCCAAACAACACCTCAAACTTCATTCACCGAATCAACCTAAACTGAGAAAATTTTAACAATGGAACGTTGTGAAACACGCTCAGCACGTCCAACCATGCACAACAATGGTTTCACAATAACCAAGCAAATCTGCACTCAAAGAACAAATGGGTGTTAGTTTCCTCCTCAACCCCACAAAGACTACACGTGGAGTTTGCAGCAATGATCCTGCGCCTTTCCAGGTTAGCCTTAGTGGCTAACTTGTTTTCCAACACCCTCAAAGTCGTAACCAAAACAATAGGTACAATTTTACTTTTCCAAAACTTTTTAAACACCGTCCCATTCTCCCCTACTCCTTCCTTCCTTAGACGGAGGTATGCCGATTTAACCGTGTACCCAAACTCCTCTCTTTCCTTCCAGACTCATCTATCCTCCTTATCCAAGTCGAAATTCACATCTTGAAATTCCTAAAAAATTCATATTCTTTTACTGTGACTTCAATTTCATGAATAAATGTTAGATGATTATCTAAATAATAATTATTTTCGTTTTGGTTAAACTTTGGATTGATGTGTTCGTTTGTTGACATTTTCCCAAATTCTTTTGTTACAATTTCAATTTTAAATTGATTTTCATATTGCATTAATTACGTTTAGAATTCCTTGATTATAGTGTACTAATGGATTAAAATTAATTTATTTGTATCCTTACGAGATGGCTTAGGTTATTCCTTGCATTAGATACATTAAAAGAATCTAATAATTTTTGTTCGATTTAATAATTGTTTATTGTGCTGTTTCCTCTTATCGCATAATATTAAGTGATGGAATGATGTTTTTTTCAATAAAGCTTTCATTTTATTCTCTGCGCATGTTAAAATATTTTGTGAGAAAAATTTGAGACTATAGATAAATTTTATATTCATCTTCCAAGTCATTGTAACTAGTCTTGAATGATTTTCTTCTATTGGTAGTTCAATTGCAGATTAAAAATACTTCATGTGAAAAATTATTGTTGAAATATCTAATTAGAGATACAAGTATAAACAACTTGGCATTTCTAGCAAATCCTTGGGTAACCAAAGATAATAGATAAAATTTTTAGATTCCATGTCAATAGAAGAGTCTCATTTAGAATGGAATCCAAAAATAAAAGCTTTCAGGAATCCCACTGAAAAATCCAAGTTTCATAAACATGGAATTTAGTTTTGATTGTATGTTTAAATAGTGAAAATAAAAAATATAATTTTATATCTATCAAATAAGTTATTAGTCAATTAGTTACAAGTTATGTGGTTAGACAAATGCAAATATTATTTAATTTGTTTCATCAAACAAATAAAATTGTTGTGCATTGTTTGATAAGTTTTTTTTTTAAAATGATGCAAGTGAGTGCACTTAATCAAGTTTAAACAAACAATAAATATACTTCGTCGGATAACATATAAAACTTTAAATGCTTATTTTATGCTTGCAAGAATTACACTTGTTCATTCTTTCAAGATCTTAAAACCCTTTATTAACATCAAAGATCTCTTAAAGAACATGTTGAAAGTTGTTTCATGCAAACAAATATTTTGAAAAAGGGAAGATGTCAAATATTGTGAAGCTCTACTATTCTTCAAAGGTGTTACCATAGAAGCCACACACATTCAATGCTAAGTTAAAGAGCATTTAATGTTTCTTGAAGTTTCAAGCATACTCAAAGACAAAAAGAAGCAATAGTAGCAAAAGACTCTCGCAATGACTACAAAGGAATTACAACAAATCTCTTATTCTCAAGCTCTTTATATAGAAAATCTCTTTAAAAAAGAAAATTTGATGAAAGTCTTGCTACAAGAACATGCACAAATCTGGACTTGTTTTTTTGTGTTATGGATTCCTGAATCCGGAATGATCTTTTTGAATTATGGATTGTTGGATCCGAAATAATGTTTTTGACTTATGGATTCATGGATCCGAAATGCAATCATTTTGTTTCATTTTTTATTTATTTGTAGAAGCATGGACAGTAGTGATGAATTTGAACAAGAATTATATGATAGGGTTGATTTGTGGGATGATGATGATATTGAGAAGTCAATATCCATGTTCTTCATGTTTTTCATCTTCATTAACATGTCTGTGCAAGAGAGCATCCTTGCCTGCACCTCTTTAGGGTTTTTTTAGATTAAGAATATTTTTGGAATTTTTAAAACTAATAAGGGCGATTTAGTCTTTTCATAAGAGTGTGGGGGTGCAGGAAGAAAAATGTGGGGGTGCAGGAAGAAACTGCCAAAAAAAAAAAGAGAGAGTAAAATGAAAAGCTCGATCCAGAAGGTAGCCTATATGTTTCAAAAAACTTGTTTTAGAAATTTTGTTTAGAAAGCTCGTTCCAAAATGCATTTCATAGTTCTGGAAAGCTTGTTCCAAAAATCCTCTTCCAAAAAGTTCATTCAAGAAAGCATCTCATATATTTTGGAAAGTTTGTTTTAAAAATTTTGTTCCAGAAGCTTGTTCTGAAATGTATTTTATATGTTGTAGAAAATTAGTTATGGAAATCATATTCCAAAAATTATGTTCCAGAAAGTTGTTCTAGAAGATTTGTGAAAAAGGTAATCCAGAAGTTACATTTACAAAGGATAAAATGATCATTTAAAGGATGGAAAAAAAAATAAATAAAAAATTGTGCAACCTATATTGGTCTGAGAGTGTATACATATGACACTAAGTCATACTATATAATATGATAGTTTTCTTTATCTCTGAAGTAAACTTAATCATAGACAGAACAGAACTTGCAGAAAAGAAAAATAAAGCACCAAACAGCTGCCAATGATATTAATAAATAAGTTGAGATCCTTCTATTTTATTCATTTAAAATACCTTCCAAAAATTCTTAAAATTTTAATTTCTTTATCCAAACAACTTATTTTACTGTAAAAAAATTAAATTATTTAAATAAATAATTTATCCTTTTAAATTACCTCATCGGCCATAAATAGGTGAATTATGTGTTATATTTAAATATATAATTCACTATAGGGATGACTCTACGCGATAATGAATATTATAAATATATTATGATCATTAACACAGGTAATTTATAATTTTTCTTTCTCACAAGGAGTGTGTATTCCAAGAATAAGTTACTCTTTGTATATTTCTTTTATTTTCATTTAATGTAACTATAAAAAACAAGTTATTTATTAGAACCGTTGAATTGAAAGAAAATAAATCATGGATATTAAAGAGCAGTTACTCTCGGAATAAATTAATTAACAACTTTAATTCTCTCAACTATTGACTACAATAAAAAATTGCAAAAACCCTTATCAAAATAAAATTGATATATTTGGTAAAATTAAAAATATTTATCGTTTTCGAATAATCAATCTAGGACCTTAGAGCCATAAAAAATGGACAACTGGATTTTGGGAGGCCTAAAACTTTTGAGGCTGAAGAGATGGAACAAAATAGGTAATTTCTTCCTGTAGTTTCATGTTTCCCTCTTGCCACCCATACATTTAAAAATATCAAAATTACCTTTGGATAGGTTTGCTTTCTCTTAGTTTTTCATTAATTTTTTTAATTCTTAAATATGAAAGTTAAAATTTGTGATTTTTTCATTCTCGAATGTATAATTCAGAATATATAATTTATATTTCAAAATGTATAATTTATAATATAAAATTTTGCATTTTAGATTATACAATAAAAAATACAAACTTATATTTTGGATTATAGAATCTGAAATGGATAATTTCAGTATTTTTGAGAGTAAATTAAGATATATAAACCTTCCAATCAATTTTCTGTGATTTTTCAACACAGGGAAGCCTTCAATCAGTTTGTTAACAGAAGGCCATTTGTAAAAACTTATTTTACTACAATCAAAATTCCAAATTGATACAATGCCTTGCACACCAAAGGAAAGAAGAAAATAACAAAACCGAAATGAACTTTCTTCTCTATCATTAATTATGAGAAAAAGACCTTATAAGAAGCATTGCATACACTGAATGATCAATTATAGTGTGATATTAGTTGTGATTCTAACAAAAATATTCCTAGTTGACAAAGACATGACAACTCATAATGCAGTCAAAAATAATCTCTAGTGGATCTTGAATAGATAGGCTCATTATTAGACAAGTTGAGTTCGAATCACTTCATTAACAAGCTTATTATATTTACCTTTAGTATCTGTCTAACAAAAGAATTTTAGTTGACAGAGATATGACAACTCATAATGTAGTTATACATAATCTCTGAAACATTTAGACTCCAATTATCAAAAAGTTATGAGCTTGAATCACTTCATTAACAAAAATGAACTTATTAACATATAACATTTGCAAATAAAAAAATGTAGCACTTTTTCTTTTGTTGAATTATGCCATACATAAAGTTCTTGTAATAAAGAACAAGTGAAACTTACACTTACAGTTCTCTTAGAACTTGATTAGTTGTAGCTAATAAACATGTACCTTAATCATCTCCTATTTAACTTTTTTACAAATTATATTTCCTACTTTTGCTTCCAAGCATTCCTCATTCTTGACAAGAGAATCTTTAACAATATTTATCATATACTCAGCCAAAGATATGATGGAGAAACTAGTTGTGTGTACTGATAATAAAAGCAGCTAGGATTACTGCATTGATGCTAATCCAGCGAGAAATCATTTAGCCATATGAGCACTTCATTCCTCTTCCATGTCATGAGACACAAAACAAATGAACCAACTGTTACTAATTAAGCCGACAGACATAAAATTAGTGTAACTTTGAAAAGGATAAATTAGATCTTTATTGAAAGTGAAGTAATTCTACTATTGACCATGGATAGAGAAGATTTAAAATAGTTTTAAATAAATAATTTTTTAAAATTTAAATTTATTTTATTTGTTGATCTTTAGAAATAAGAAAACTGTTTACATTTTCTTTATTGTGAAAAATAGGTTAAACAACTTTTGTAATTGGACCTATTAATAAGTTAGTGAGTGTGAATAATAAAGGGCTAAGAAACAAGATGTGAAAGTCATTTAAGCTCAATTGAGCTTACAAAGGTTTCGTCCGAAGCATGCAAGTTAAAGGAAAGAAAAATCAAAATGTTTTTTTTTTATCAGCAAAAAATAAATGAATAAAAGGAGACATTTCAGGGGTGTCTCAACTCTTATATAAGAGTCCAAAAGCAGCAAAAGAAAGCAACTAAGAATCTATAGAACATGCTTTAAGATTTTATATGAATACAACTTTGTCTAAGTACTTTGTTATCATCTTGAAGAAGCTCTTTATATGTCAAAGGCAATACATATAAAAGGTGCTAAAATGTTTTGGGATGGAAGATGTTAAGAGTGTGAACACAACTCTAACAACATTGATACGTCTTTCACAGTTCAATTCTACTAAAACTTATTCAGAGAAAGAATAATTTACTTGTTCTCCTTATGCTAGTGTAGTGGAGAATCTAATGTATGTGATTGAGTGCATGGACAAGATTGATACTAAGGACTGAAGTGAATAAGATTGACACAAAATGGAATCTTGGGAATATGTTCAAGAAGCTAGTTACAAAAAGTAAGTTCATGTACTACTTGAACTTGTTGAATGCTGATTGTTGGGAATAACTTCAAGGGAAAGAGGTTGCAATCAAAGCTAAGTTTTGCAAGATCATGGTATATTGAACTCTTTCAAGGGCAGAGCATATGATGATAGAGAGCTTCTAGTACTAGATGGTCTGACGGAGCGATAAATCGTCTGGTGTCTAATAATCATTGTATCAATTTAGGTTTCTATTTGTACTGTAACTATCTCATCCCCTTTATAAGGGTGAACTGTATGTGTTCCAAGATGATGCAATGCTGACTCAATAATAAGGTTGTATTCGTTTCTATCTTTGTTACTCGTTCTTTGTTCTTCATCTCAACTTTGGTGTGAATGGCTATATTTGCACAATTCTTTTATTGTTCTTTAGTGCTCATTTGACACCTCATGGAAAACAGTTGCAATATTGGCGTTAGAAAACCAATACCCATCTTGGAAGGGTTTCTTAGAAGCCTTGGTGAAGAAGTTTGGAGGAAAGGGAAAAAGAACAATTTTTGAGAGGTTGGCATCTTTGAGACAAATAAGGGGAGTACATGATTATGTTCAAGAATTCAAGCTCTTGGTTACACAAGCCACACCCAATGGAGAAAATAAATTATTGGGGTATTTCTTAGTTGGACGACCCCACGATATTCAAATTTTGTTACACCTACATGACATAAAGACCTCACACGAGCCATGGTGGTAGCCTATAACATTGAAAAAGCCATAATTCATGTGTAGAATTTTGGGAACGTGCAAGGGAGAAGTGCAAGTTTGGGTTTTAAATATCACAAAAGTGGAGGAATCATACCCTGAGTTGGGATTGTTGGGGGTGCAAATAGTTTTAGGATGTCAAGTGATAGATCTTAAAATTCTTGAGGGCCAATTTGTTTTGTGACTAAACAAGGTTTTATAGGGCTACAAAGTACGGGCACTTGTACTACTATGATGAGTTTTCCAGAAGAATATACTAAAGAAGATTATTTTATTATGGAATGGCCTTAGGGCTAGGACACTAACATCGTGAAAAAAGCGTTAGGGTGATATTTTAGCTAAGGGTAACAATTAATGAGAAGTGGGAAATAGCAAGAACGGAAGGTGTGAACTGGAATTAAGAAAAGAGAGAGGGAATTCTTTATATGAATTGTTAATCGGTGGATCTTTCGATATGCTCAACAAGGGGATTAACCCAATTTCAACCAATGAAGTTGAAAAGTGAAGTATAGGGCAATAAGTGCTAACTCAGAATCCAAAAGAAAGAATCAAGAACCATAAAAGGAGAACGTATTTGATGAACGACAAGCTTAAGTACATTACTAAATGTTCTAAAATTTCCCTTAGGGATGATGCGTCAAAGGAAAAAATACACAAAAGACAAGTGGAAGCTTCTACTCCACCAAGAACAAAAACAAATCAACCAAGGTTGAGGACAAAGAGGTTAGTTGATAGCAAAATGGCGCAACCAACGAGGTTAACACATCAAATGATTTTCTCCAACAACTTGTTAAGGAGAGTCAAGACTAGTACAAGTGTAATAAAGGAAGCACATAGACACTTGATGTTTATATTGATTCATCCCAACACTAGGCTATATTCAATTCTCCTGTACAAAATTGTAAGGAGTTTCACTACTCAAATAATAATTACAAGTATTCCCTATGTCACTTTAGCTTACAACGAATATACAAAGTCATTCCTGGTTATCCCTTTTATCTCCCCCTAAGATAAAGAATACAAGTAATCCTTTTTTTAAGTCACTTATGGTTTTCCCAATCCAAGTATTATATATTGCTACCTCTGGCTACAAAAAAAAGGTGTTGCTTAAGATATAAGGATAACTCTCAAAATAGAGGATGTACAAGTAAACACTCTCTATATCTTCTATAAGACGTATTGTGATCTAGAACTTAAAAGACTTGAAGCAGTAATGAATGGAAAGTATATTGATATTCGACATAAGATCGTTAGTTGGTTTTGCATATTTATTGAAATCTAAGATCGTTATGACTTGAGTGAGGATCTTTTGACATGTGTTAGAGTTGTAGCAAAGGTTGGTAAGCTTTTAGGTAATAAGGATCTTTGTTTCCCTTAAGTTGCTATGCTTCAAAGTACCTTTAGTACCGAATATCATTTTCTTGTACGACAACACCCATTTTAGCATACAACAACTAAAAGTTAGTTTGTTGTGTTAGAGACTTTATCGAATATGCGAGTCAACAAGCTAATGGCTTCTTGAGATGATCTTACAAATTCAAACCGAATTTGCATTTTATTATAGAACTTCATCTTGAGTCTTGTGACTTCTGTTGTATGACCTTCTAATGAACATCATTTAGAAGTCATGTGAGAAAAGACGATATGATGAATTAACAAAGTCTAAGCTTCTTATCACATGATAGTCATGTAGTCCTTTATAATGAAAACACTTAAAACAAAGATATTAGTTCATCAAAACTAGACATTATGTGTTATGATCAAAACCTTGAGTTATCTATATTGTCATTTTATGGGAAGACTAGACTGTCTTTGATTAGACAGTGGAGGTAAGACTGTTCAGATTAGATCGCTTAATGATTAGATCGTTTGTGTTTAAGAAAGGGAACAAAACCTAGTTTGTGGTAGCTTGTCATGTATGTCAAAGGAGCAAATATCAGGCCTCTTCGCCAGTTGAATTGTTGCAGCAATTGCCCATTCCAAATGCCATTTGGGAGGATATAAACACAAATTTTGATATGGGCTTCCAAGTTCAAAAGAACTTGATGCGGTTCTAGTTGGGGTGGACAGGTTAAGCAAGATGTGCACTTTATCTTGCTTACACACCCATATTTTGCTAGGTCTGTTGCTGAGGTTTTTGTTAAAGAAACATACAACTACATGGGGTTCCCATTTCTATTATCAGTTACAGAGACCCCACTTTCATGAGTCATTTTTGGAAGGAACTTTTCAGATTGCAAGGTACTAGTTTAAATGAGTACAACCTATCACCTGAATCTGAAGGACAAACAAAGGCTTTAAATAGAATCTTGGAGAACTATCTTAGGCGCTTCATTCCAAAACAACCGGTGTTGAGCAGATTTTATTCCGTGTGGAATACTAGTATAATTCTTTCTTTAAAAGCTTTATGCAACTTTGAGGTAGTGTATGAGAGATCACCACCTTCTTTGACCAAGTTTGTACCTAGGCAAACTTTAGTGGAAGCCCTGTCTCACAAATTTAATGGGTAAAAATGAAGCATTGTACAAATCCTCCATTAACAATCAATTCCCTGATTGGCTAGGAAAACTTCTAAAACAGGCTACTTAGGAGGACAAATCCTTCATTAGTAATAAATTCCTGATTTCCACCTTGAGGACAAAGTTCTTTTTCTTTTTGACGGAGGGATGTATTGTTAGAAACAATTTCAAAGAGTGTAATAAACCTCTACATTGTTATTATAGAAGGAGAAAAAGGGTCAAATTGTAATTTTGGAGTGGGAAACTGAGTTCTAAATAAGCCCCTTTTGTGTTTGGGAGGCAATTTTTAGATAATTGTTTTAACTAGATTTTTTCAGTGTGAAAATGAGTGTTCCTTTTCGGAGTATGCTTGTATACTTGTGCTTTTTTGAGTTTGTTTATTAAATATATAGAGGAAATTCGTATAGTTGTCATTGTTATGTGTGCGAAGTTGGTTCTTGATTAGGATTTTTTTTCTTGAATAGAGTTCTAGCACGCTCCCATCCAAAACATAGGGATAATCCTCGTTCCTTCTTTTTTATTATTGTCAAATCTAATCTCTATAGCTAAATAATTCATCCAAAGTGTACATCAGGTATCTATACTGAGATGTTACAGTGGAGCAAGCACACACATGTTAGAAATCGACAGACAGAATCAAGCAGGATTTTAGCATACCATTATAAAGGTCCATGTTCGGCCTGGATCATTGTATCGTGCAAACAAGCAACCAAGCTGGGGTTTAAGACCATCTTTAATGATATTCGAGCGCAGGATTTTCTCCTTTTCACAAACAATATCCTCTGTGGGTTTACCACTAAACTTCATTACTGCAGCAATGCCTCCTTCATTCTTTCTCAAGTGAACTGTTTCTTGATTTGGACTCGGTAAACTGGTCAAGATTAAACAGTAAGCACAAACCTTTAAATTTTTTTTTGATCAGCACAAACCTTTAAATTCAACTAAAGATTGTTCCTTTTTTATGTTTATATACTATTTTCCACAAAATTTCATTTCTCTATTAAGCTAAGACACCAATGTCTTACTACAAAACTTGTTCAAATTTTTAAGACAAGAAAAAAATCAGTAGACATACCTTTCTGTTTCTTTGTCTAATGGAAGAACTATTTGGATTGAAACTTTGGACAGGTTAGCATCATTGGTTTGAGTGAATACAGGAGTAGTCATTGGTATCTTCTCCTTCGTGGAGTTCTTTCCAAATATATATCTGTGTATGTAGGGGGATGATTAACGTAAGGCTGACTCTAAGAACAAATGAAGCTTCATTTTGAATTTATAAGTCTTACCCAGCAACATCATTAAAGCCTGTAGACCCAGATAGCTTGTCTCCATTTGTTTCGACTACTATGAATGGATCATACTGTCTAACCTGTTTCATCATTAAAAGTGAAAATATAATGCATCAGATAACAATAGCAAAGATTCAATATGGCACTCGTACATATACTAATCTTTATATTTTGCCAATTGATGTTGCATGCTGATTGTTGAAATGATGAAACAATGATTTGTAGGTGAAGGTTTCATATGTAGTAGTTTGGTGCAGTAGTGTTGGATGAAATCACAACAGTGAATTTTTACCTCTGTATTTAAGCAGAGCATTAATGTAATCATTTAAACAAATTTGCACGTTATTTTATCTTGAATTAGACTAATACATTAGAAATGAAGATAATAGCTGAAACTATCAATGAAAATCAAGTTTATTGATGAATGACACGATTGACCTCATAATTTGCCGTCCTTTTCAATACTTGATATTTGGGTGATTCTAATTCCGGTGTCTTGTAAATCCTCAACTGCAAAGTGTCAAGCCTTACTAGTTAGAATAATCTTCGGAAGACTTCAATGTGAGAGTGAAGGTCCAAAACATACATAGATTGATTGTGAAACAGAAGGGATACCTGTCTGATTACATCCAACAGACCTTCGAAAGAAAAATAGTCATTTTTCTGAATTGAATCCCAAAAGTCCTGGAAAATTGAGGAATAAGAAGTTCAATGCCATATGAAATTGGCAATATCCCTCCATTTAAAAATTGTAAAAATAATGCTGTTTAAGCACTGTTACATAAGATGCAAATATTTGTTAAGCGAACTACCAAAGTGAAAAATATAAAAGAACACTAAACATGGTAGTCTATCCACTCTAAAAACTCATAATTTGATAGCATAGTACTAAGAAGTGGATTTTAAACATAATTCAGGTTTATAAACAGCTTATAACATAAGTTTTACACTCACTTAATGTATAAATGAAAAGTCTTTGACTAAATGTGGAATCTCCAACACATATCATCACTACTAGATAGAGATAATTGGAACTTGGAACTTACCATATGGCTACAGAACTTGCCATTTTCTGGGTTAATGCCCATTACGGATGTTCCAGTAAAGATCAGTTCAGGTTTCCAAGGAAGTAGAAAGAACTTCATAACCATGGTCCACCTAGTAGTTATCTCATACGCTCCTGTCTATAGCAACTCCATTAGTCCAACAGAACAAATTCTAGAATATAGCGAAGAAGATACGATGAAGTGAAGTTAAATTTGAAACCGACCGGTTTGACCCAATGCAACTGAAACTGGGGCTTGAATACTGTTTTGAGAAGGGCAATGTTGAACAGGTAGCCGCTCAAAGTATCGTGTCTGGTGATTGGGTCTCGAAAGAAGACACGTTCGTCATAGGCCGTTTTGTCGATACCTTGATCATCGAAGAGGTGTGGAAGATCGTCATAGAGAAATCCCACGAGTTGTTGCACGTCGAACGTCTTGGGTGGGCTTTGCTCCGCTAAGCTCGATTGAATGGCCCACTTGAAGCGGTTGCTGTGTTTTACATTGAGGGCAAGTTTTCGGGGCTTCGGAGGAGGTGGGAGGTGCCGCCGTAGGCTAACGGCGGCGCTTGTTGGGCCGGGACTGGCGCAGGGCGTGGGGAACGGGCGTGAAGTTTGGTGGGAGAGGATGGAAGTGGCCATGGGTATGGAATCTGAAGACAGTGAATCCTGGCCACACGCCAAATAATTGGAGAAGCCATGGACCAAGGTAGTCCACATGCGTACGTGAGTTTCACTAAAACACCATTTTGTGTGAACATCCCTCTATCACTTTTTAAAAAATAATATATTTTTTTCAGAATTGTTTGAGTTGTGAAAGTATCAGTTTAAGATTTTTCAAAATTTCATCCTTTTCTTATCTATTTTGATGAGTCCGGATATTTGAAAGTAATGGAGTTGTTCCACCATATGGCAAAAGTAATAATATTTTTATTTATAGTTGTGGCATCAGTGAAAATATTTTAAAAAATTTAACATTTGGGTGAAAGGGTTAGAATGTGAAATTAGGTTATAACAAATTGGGACTACACCGTTCCTCTTTCAATTTGTTCTTCACTTTGCTTCCTCTTTCGTGCTTTTCTCCTTCATTCTTCAGTGTCTTGTTGTTCTCCTTCATTCTCGAATGCCTTGCTGCTCTCCTTCAGTTGTCCATTGTCGTGCTTTTCTCCTCTAGCATCCTCTTCCACCTTCTTCTCAAGTTTTCTCTTCTACCTTCTCTTCCACCATTTGTCACTTGTGCATCTCTTTTCACGGTGGTTGGGGTTAGGGATTGCTGACCAAAGATAATACATTTTCTATTAATTTCTTTATAAAGTGAAACATTCATGTGGTGACCCTAGTACGAATATGGACTGACCCACATTACACTTCCTGCACAGACCTAGGGAAACATTTTATGGAAATCTCAAGTGAGTGTTCGTGTTGGTCGGGGAGGGGCATGAGGTGGGGAGAAAGTGGGTTAAATGAGGTCTTTAAAGGCCATGAGAGTAGGACAATGTCAAGTAAGCACAAAATTCACTTAACTTAGAGGGTGGCAGTATGTGGTGACCCTAGTAGGAATATGTGGTGACCCACATTACACTTCCTACATAGACCTAGGGAAACTTTTTCTGGAAATGTGAAGTGAGTGTTCGTGTTGGTTGGGGTGGGGCATGAGATGGGGATAAAGTGGGCTAACTCAGGTCTTTAGAGGTCATAGTGTAAGATAATGTCAGGTGAGCACAAAATCACTCAACTTAAAGAGTGACAATATGTGAGGGAAACTTTTTTCTAGAAATGTCAAGTGAGTGTTCCCGTTGGTTGGGGTGGGGCATAAGGTCAGGAGAAAGAGGGTTAAATGAGGTCTTTAGAAGCCATGAGAGTATGACAGTGTAAATAACCACAAAATTCACTGAACTTAAAGAGTGACAATATGTGGTGACCCTAGTACGAATATGTGGTCACCCACATTACACTTCTTGCATAGATCTAATGAAACTTTTTCTAGAAATGTCGAGTGTTCGTGTTGGTTGGGGTGGGGCATGATGTGGGGAGAAAGTGAGTTAAATAAGGTTTTTAAAGGCCATGAGTGTAGGACAGTGTTAAGTAAGCACAAAATTCACTCAACTTAGAAGGTGACAATATCTGGTGATCCTAGTAGGAATATGTGGTGACCCACATTACACATCTTGCACAGACCAAGGGAAACTTTTTTTAAAATGTTAGGTTTGTGTTGTTATTGTTTAGGGTAGGGAATAATCTAAGTTGTTTGTTATGTGCCTTGTGTTGACCCAAAGTCAATTTATTGCACAAGCACATTTACAGAATACATTATCTCTAAATTGTTTTATTTTTTAAAGATTGGGGTTGTTTCATTCTTGTTGGGTTTTGGATGACTTATTCATTGTTCAATTAATATGTTTTGTAGGATATAATGTCAACTCAGGAAAGTAGTCATGATGCAAAATCTGTTGTGGATGATAAAGTTTGATTTTGAAGATGGTTAGTTTTTTAAGGCAGATAATGACATCACATACTTAGTAAACTGTATATGTATTTATAAATGCAGGTGTTTAGGCATTATTGCAGGCCAAAGTTTTTGGAAAGTTTGAACAAAATCTTAAGTGCTGAAGAAAAGTGTATTATTCAGTCAACCCCCTTTGGTTGGCTAATTGTGTTGGATGGGAAGTTGAAAGTGATTCGCTGCCTTTTAAGGGAGTTATGTTGTAGGTGGGTGGAGAGGAGTCACGGTTTTGTAGTCAGTTCTACAGTTGTCCCGTTTACTATGTTAGATGTTTGTTTAGGTATAGGTCTTAGAGTTGTGGGAGACAAATTTGACTTAGCAAAAATAGAAAGCAATTGTAAGAGTAGGAGTTTTTTTTCAAAGTAGTGGTGTATTTGTGAAAATGATTTATGATGAAATTGTTAAACGTCTCAACGAATATTCCATAGATGACTTTTGCAGGTTGTACATTTTGTTAGAAATGTTAGAGTTTTTATTTCCATGTAGAATGAGTTTAGTTCCTGGTGGGTTGTTTAGTGTTGTGGATGATTTGGGCGAATTGGGTAGGTTTAATTGGGGAGGTTTAGTTTATGAATTTTTGGTTAAGAGTGTTTCTTTAGCTTCATTGTGTATGAGGAGGAAAAGTAATGTGAATATATTCATGTTGGTGGTTGTGTCTACTTGAAACAGGTAATTTAAAATGTTTAGTTGGCATGTGTAATGATTTTCCATCCATTTTGTGGTTACTGACATTAATGTATGACATGAATTGTGTACATATGGGCTCTTGAACATTTGTTCTTTTACAAGCACCAAGTGCCTAGGATTGGAAATAGTTATCCTCGTATTACACATTAGATGGAAGTTAGGTTGGGTGATATTGAAATTGCTTATGGACTGCAACAGAATGTGGTTTGTACAGTACATTGAAATTTTCTATTAAATATATAATAGTTATTTTTTTCATTTATGTTGGTATTTTTTGTGTGCATGAACTAGTTATTGTGGACTTATCTGCGTCCAATGAAGAGCTGCAAAATGAGTTCGTTCAAGAAGCATTTAAGGGAGTTGGATGTGGATTTACAACTAACATGTCAAAAACAAGACCTTGGTAAAATGAAGGCGAAATTCATTGATATGCTTTACCAAGCGAAGGAAGAAGAGGTTGTCATCCGCAAATTCATTTGTGCTTACTTCACACTATCCTACTCTCATGGCCTCTAAAGACCTCATTTAACCCACTTTCTCCCCACCTTATGCCCCTTCCCAACCAACATGAACACTCACTTGACATTTCCAGAAAAAGTTTCATTGTGTATGTGCAATAAGTGTAATGTGGCTGACCACATAGTCGTACTAGGGTCACCAATATTGTCACTCTCTAAGTTCAGTGAATTTTGTGGTTACTTCACACTGTCCCACTCTCATGGCCTCTAAAGACCTCATTTAACCCACTTTCTCCCCACCTCATGCCCCTCCCCAACCAACATGAACACCCACTTGACATTTCCAAAAAAAAAATCACTGGATCTGTGCAGGAAGTGTAATGTGGGTCACCATATATTCGTACTAGGGTCACCACATATTGTCACTCTCTAAGTTCAGTGAATTTTGTGCATACATAGTTACACAAACTAAGTAAACGAATATATATATATATATATATATATATATATATATATATATATTTTAAAAATATATTACACAAAAAAAAAAAAAATACACCATAAAAAAAAAAAAATAATAAACACACACAAAAATAC
>Ga0123342_1001306_pt1 | contig 41825 bp, 18 predicted proteins | sample Turbeawhitnodule_FD_89960 | JGI IMG/M metagenome (GOLD analysis project Ga0123342, IMG submission 89960) | Root nodule microbial communities of legume samples collected from Mexico - Turtle bean Mexico white nodule | ecosystem: Host-associated > Plants > Roots > Nodule | place: Mexico: Nepantla...
ACACAACCACAAGCCTACATACAAGATCATCTAAACCTATTACAAACTTCAAAACAAACTAGCTATTTTCTACATCAAACACACACTAACACTAGGTAGAGAAGAGGCTTCATCCATCTTCAACAACTTATTATAACTATTTTTATATATTAGGCATCCGATCAAGGAAGTGTTCCTAATGATGAAACAAATTATCAACATCAAGAATCATAGTCGAAGAATGTTATTTAGTAGGAACTATTTTATTATTCACTTTATGAGATTTCATAGGTTTTAGTTATTTGTGGGCACTGTTTTGTTTGTATGGTACACAAAGAAGGTTAACAAGGAGTTGCTACTTTATATTTTTAGTGCTCCTTTGTCTTTTCCCTTTTTTTAAACGATGGAAAAACTTTGTCTTTTCTCCCAAAACTCTTGTATGATTTCCCCAAGTTAATTTGAACTTAGTTGGGGATTTTAACCACTAAATTGGGTTGCTCACACGAGCTTTGGTCATTTATCTTTTTGCAAACCTATTTATTTCATTAACATTGTTTCTGTTGGACTAAATTTCGCATATAGATTACACCGTGTAAGATTGAAATAACCCATTGTTTAGATAATTCCGCTTTTTATCTAGAGATGTCATTTTTTGTTCTGTGAATCGTAGAGGGGAGAGGAGAGAGGATTTGGCTGGTTTGAGATTTATACTTATGCTTGAGAGTAGTCATTATAAATATTAAATTGATTAGAAAGCTAGGAAAATTTTGGACTTCGTAGGTAGTATTTAGTGCTCAAGTGAGAAGCATGGGGTATACGGACTTACAAAGAAAATTCATTTGATGAAGTGGTGAATGACTCTAGCTGAACATTATGACCATGATTTGTTTGCTTCTCAATCATGTTGTTCCAAGTGATTTGTAGTTATGATTTTAAGGTATTCTACATGTTTTGTTGTTCAGTGTTCTTTTATTTGGTTTATTATGCAAACTTTTAACCCAAATTTTAGACATGAGTTTCGCTCAGCGTATGTTGATCCAGTTCATATACTTTTGGTTCTTGAATTAATCAAATCTTAGTGTACAGGGATCGCCTGTGTGCTTCTTAATATGACTTGTATGAAAAATTAAGTTTGATGGTACTCTTTCTAGCTTCTTACATAATTAAATAAATTGTATACATATGATAATACTGCCTCTTGTTAGGTAAAATCAAAATCTGAAACTGTTAATCTTTTGAAATTTGAAATTGTTAATCAAAATCAGATAGTACATTTAAATTAACCCATTAAATAATCTTTCCATTTTAGTAAATATTATCTAAATAATAAGATAAGTATTACAACTAAGTGTACAATAATATTATCTAAGTGTACATAACAGGTTTATCTAACAACATGGCTTATAGAGGAAAACCATTGAACTATTTTGATTTACCATATTTATTATTTGTCACCTACTTTTTTATATACACCTCCTAAAAGTAATGGGGGTTTTCAAACTGCCGAGAATAACAAGGATTTTCAGTTAGCGACGCTGGATCTATCAGGGAAAAAGTAAACTGCGGGTAACGCACTTAACGAGAATTAAAATCGCTGGTAATGTCAAATATAATCCCGTTAAAAATATTTTTTTTTTGTAGTGATCTAGCCTTTCAATTCTAATTCAACTTAAAATTCAATATTTTTAAACAATAAAAATAATTGGTTTCATCAATTTATTCAATAATTAATAATATTTTTATTTATTATTATTAATATTTTTAAAATTATTATTATTATTATTATTTATTATTATTATTATCTTTATTCTTATTACATCAATTCATTAAATTAATATTTTATATATATTCGTATAAAGTAAAATTATTACTCTTATTATTATAAAAAAATATTATTAAGATTAAGAAAATTATTACTATTATTATATTTTTTTATTTTATTTTATTATTACATTAATACTGTAAAATTTATCAATGGATAATACTAGTGTTTAGTTACTGACGAATATTAATTCGTACTCAATTACAGACAAATTTAAAAAAATAATATTTTTTATATTTGTAAGTAAAATTTGTTGTTAATTATTAATAAACACAAATTCGTCAATAATTACATTCGTTCGTAAAATTCTTCCATAACTAAAAATTATTTACAAACACAAATTTGTTGGTAATTTTTCATCAATAAATAAAAAAAAGTAGTATTATTTCTATTAATTATGCATTGTTTAATGAATTTAATATTTTTTTTTACAAATAAATGTCAAAAATCTAAAATATGTCCAAAGTGAGTTGTCCAATCTATGATTTTTACGAGATGAATGCAAATGAAAAATATTAAAGAAAATAAAAGGTTAGTTATATGGATAAATGTTTTATATTAGTTTATACCGATATTAACTTAAAAGGATGAGACATGCATTAATCTTTCTTCTCATATTTTCAAGATTAAATACTCTCATATTTTTAAAATTAAATATGATTTTTGTTTTTATACTTTCACGCGAAATTATTTCATTCATACTTCAAATTTTTTCTTTTCTGAAAACTATTAAAATAAATCATTGTTAGTTTTTTATGATTAATCTATTTTATGTTGAAAATTTTGTTTGTTACATAACATATAAAACACTAATATAGATCGATTCCAATAGTTTATTTAGTAGTATTTAATTTTGTAATATAGAGAAACAAAATTTCAAATGATATATATATATATATTTAATCCTTTTTTCAAATACCCACGTTTTTGTTTTTCAAATTTCACACCTTCTAACAGTAAATGAAGAAGAAGCGCAGTCAAAATCCCTGTCTCCAGCACAATTTGTAAATAAACAAGCATTCCTTCTTCTTGTTGTTCTCTGTGAAGAGGGAGGGTATGTTGTATTATTGTGATTGGAAAAGTCAGTGATGGTATGATATTGGCTTGTTCATTTTTCCTCACAGCCGACCCCGCTTCCCTTTTCCTGTTGATCCTGAGTTTCCATTTTTCATGCATAATGATGATTGTTTTTTTAGCTTTCCTGTGACTTTTGATGGTTCCATTGAAGGATAGTAGCAGTACATAATTTGTATTGATATTGTAGTTTGATTAATGAAGAGATATAAAGAAAGAATTGGGAGAGGAACATGCGGATCACATCTGTAATAAAAGACCCAATGGTGTAGACATTTCATCCATGACTTAATAACTTAACCAACCATGCTTATAAAGGCAATGTCCTCAAGAGTTAATTAGTGTGTGTCTCTGTGTGTTTTCCTCACTAATCACTGCTTAAAAATCTAACTGCCAGCCCCACATGCATCTCTCCATTGCTCCTCCTTAAAGCTAAGTACAATCATTTTCCTTTTCATTTCCTCCCAAAGGTCTATTTTAAAAATCATTTGTATATTACTTTCAAAGCTTTAGCTTGCGATTCATACAAGCAAATATCACTTTCCTCCCTTCCACATCAACTTGGTGGTTCATTCGCATCAATCAACACTTCCCTTTCCCTTTCCCTTTCCCTTTCCCTAGCCCCCTAGCTAACTATATACGTATTCATACAAACCTTTCCAATGCCATATTCAACTAAATGCCTCCCTACTTTTCTTCTCTAACTAATCAACACAAACAAACCCTTTTTCTTCAACTCATCTCAATATGATCACTAAATCAGTGTTTTCACAAACCCTTAAAGACAGTGTTTAATTACTATTGTGAAGGAGGTGTTGGGGGAGAGATTCTGCAAATGATTTGCTGTAGAAAGGCTTAGCTAAACATATGTAAAAGGGTCTGGTATTGCACCATATTGAATAAAATATGTTTTTGTTGATGAGAAAATAAAAGGCTACAAATATGTACAAGTTGCAAGATGGAGTCTTAATCCAATGATTAAGAAGACAAGGAAATGATATTGGAAGTGAGCAATGTGGGTTGCAAAATCTTGATGACGATATGAAGATTGAGGAGATTACTGAAGTTCAGTGCATGGTTACTTTAAGAGGCAATGTCATTGTGTAATAGCAACATGATCTCACCTCCATAACTAATGGTGCTTTTCGATGGAGGTATCATTGAAACACGATAATAGTCCACTTTAGGCTAAGCCGACACTCTATCTTTCCTCAATGTACTGCTGTGGGTCACCTCTTCCCACTTCCCAGATCATCCTCTTATCTTTCCATATCCCCTTTATGTTTTTTCATATGTATTTTACATATTTAAATCAATATACAAATTTGTATACATGATTTAAAGAACTTGTTCAATGAGATAATAATATTTTATAATATATAAGTAAATGTAAATCTATTTTTTTAAGCTGATTTTATGAAGTTAAGTTATGTTTAATGTTAATTTTTTAATATGATTTTAAAGTCATTCAAAACCTATTCTAACGAGTATTTGTGTTGGACGTATCATGACACCTATTATCAGGTCGAACGATTCATAATATATAGTCTCACACTATTTTCCCTTATAAATCGATTTTATGAGATTAAGTTAAACTTAAAATTCCATTTTTAATAAAAGTAATTAACTTTAAATCTAAATTTGGATTTTGTAATATATATTTATTTAAAAATTAGTCTTTCTGTCTTTTCCTATATAATATTGCTTTATCTTTTTCTATCTAATTTTTATTATCTATATATTATAAATTTAACTTATGAGTCGAAGCTGTAATCCAATCATAACACTCTTTTAGCACTTTACACATATCTCGAATATACTATCTCTTACTTAAAGAGAATTAGGTTCTTCATCACCTCGGAAAAAATAGAGATAAGTGAAAGCGAGATATTTTTTGTTTCATTCAAAAACGATAGAGAGAGAAAAATCTCAGTTATGAGCATGTACCACATACAACTATAATTGTTATTATTATTCAAATAATCGAAACTATAGAAAGAGAAGAAAGGAAAAAGGCACTTCACCTAGTGCAGTGTGGTTTATATGAAAATAAATTGATGTAAATCTCAAGAGTTAATGAGGTATAGATGGTGGTGAGCAATGATTATGGGTTTTATAATTCCCAGTGAATTCTAAAACCTGAGATTTACGAGTCCCATTTAGGCTATTAACTTTAATTGATGTCAATCATGTCACTTATACACGTTTTTCCAACACCATTAATGAAATTATTATTCCTTCTTAATTAAATGAAAAGACAATGAAGTCAAAATAATTAGTAGTTTGGGCTTGCTTAAATCATAAAACAACAACTCATTTTTCAGTCTTTCTCACACTTGTTCTATACATTATATTGCTTTTGAAGATTCTGTTGGAAGAAATAAATATTTTAAATGTCAATTTCTTTCCGAATATATGAAATTTACGCTATCCCACCAGCCACTGTCACCAATACATTTAGTAAATACTATGACATATTACATAATACTGTTGAATCAAAATGAAATCAAGAGAGCACTCTGCACTGGAATATATTATAAATAACATGAGAAAAATAATGTGCACGAGGACTTATATATAGATTCCATTTTAATAGCGTCTAAGTTATCCTATTATTAAAAAATAAGATCAACTTTCCTCCATGAGGTTTATATGATAGGAACATGGTTACTTTTTCTTGGACTTGTGCATCACACTAACAAATAACAAGGGTTCAGTATCTGAGGAATAAGAATATAATATATATTTTAAAAATTAAAAATAAAAGAGAGAGCGAGAGATTACACATTGCTTAAAAACTAAAACAAGATTGTTCAAATTGTAAGGTAGTTAATTAACTATATATATGTAATATGAAATTGTGGCCTATGAAAAGAATAATATTATTTTATTAATAATGTAAATTATTATCTACGTTCAATAAACACAACGTGCATGTAATAAAGTTTACAAAGTATTTTTCTTAGTTTAAACAAGCATATATCAAAGCTAATAGGCTATCCATGGTTGAGAAAGACTGGTGTATGATGGTTTCTGCAGGAAACAAGTTATAATGTAATGATAATGGTGTTTAATTTTATTTATTTTATGTAAATAAGTACTCATGTTTACTTGTTTTTTTAAATATATTATTTCCTAGAACATTGTAGACCTAGATTTGTATAGTTTTTGTGTGTGTAATTTGCAGGTGTTTTATGTTCCATTCCACTTTTATATATACAATTGATATACAAAAATAGTATAAAATTATTACTGGCGTGAGGATTATTATTTTATAAGAGAGCATTTATTTTGTTTTTTTCTTATCAATACAAATTAATAAAATTAAATTGGTCGAACTGAGTAAGAAAGTTTCAAATGGTAGTTTTCCATATACATACCAAACCAAAATATAACTTTCTACCATCTATCCGAGCACTACCAACTAAAGTAAAAATAGAATTATCAAAGATCAACTCTAATAGAGACATTAAATCGAATGATATATACCAAGAGTTTTAAACACCATTCAGATAATGAGAAACTCGCTAATAGTATCTTTGAAGAGATTTAGGATATATCTTTGAAGAGATTTATGACCAAACTTTACCCTGTATCAGAAAAAAATATTTCGGTATAATCAACCAGTTCAACTTTAAATAAATAATTATTTATGTGTCTCTAAATTTATTTAAACATTATTCAAAATAAGATTAAATGATGAAGTAGAGGTATACAGAATAGAATCTTGAAATGTTTGTGATCCAGAAATACATGAACTGTAATTTAATTTGTGTGTGAATTAATGTTCAGCAACGATCACTCTCAGTTACTCAGTAACTGCTGCTATTGATGAAATGACGTTGCTGAATAGTTTGAGACAGGGAAGCGCATGAAACAACCGGCAGTGTTCTTTCTCTCGTTTTCATCTTCTCTTTGGGTTGTTATTAATTTTGGGAGTTTTGTGGAAGTGGGAAAGAGTTAAGTGTGTGAAGAAAGTTTGGGTACGTAATACTACACATGTACGTAGAAATGGTGGCACTATTGCTAGCACAAGGTTGATGAAACGTCCTTTTAGGGTTAGATGGAGACGTGGGTCCCACTGCATGGACCCCATCAGGTTGTAAATGTCGGCTCTTGCCTCGTGTACTTCTCCTCTCACTTTTAAAGGAGACACAGAGAGAAAGAGAGAGAGAGAGAGAGAGTTAACTATTGCATACATTTGATCCAGGCAATAAAAGGCCACTGAGGAAACACGACTAAAAGACACGAATAGAAGAAGACCACATAGGTAGCTACAAAAGAAGTTAAGAAACTGAGATGGGTCACCACTCTTGCTGCAACCAACAGAAGGTTAAGAGAGGCCTTTGGTCTCCCGAGGAAGATGAGAAGCTCATCAGATACATTACCACTCACGGCTATGGTTGTTGGAGCGAAGTTCCAGAGAAAGCTGGTCTCTCTTTTTGTTTAATTATTATAAAAAAATAATTCTTTGACATCTCTTGTTTCCTTCATGATGTATGAAATTGCCCTAGACTTGTTCTTTATGATTGATGTTCAATTCTTTGGTTTCAGGGCTTCAAAGGTGTGGCAAGAGTTGTCGCCTGAGATGGATTAATTATCTGAGGCCTGACATTAGAAGAGGAAGGTTTACACCGGAAGAGGAGAAGTTAATTATAAGTCTTCACGGGGTTGTTGGCAACAGGTTTTAACCACACTTCATTGCACAGACTATAGCTAATTCTCTATCAAGCATTTTCCATCTTTTCTCTTGCATTTTCTGTCCAATTACTACCTTATACACATGTCTTTCTTCTTTCTATTAAATAGGCATAACATGGTTATAGCTACCAACCCTGTAAATTTTTCAAATTGATTAGAACATGATCAATCATACATAGTATGTTGCTAGTTTTCGATAGAACGAGAAGAGCAAGCAATTAGAAATGGATTTGAGACCTGTAGCAGTAGCTATAGGAGTTAGTCCTAATTAAATCAACTATAGTTATTAATGAACCAATCCGAAGGAGCCACAGTTTTGGAGAAGTTAAGCAGGCAATTTTTGTCAGTTGAAATTTAGTTTTCCGTTTTCAGTACTGTGTTTGCACTCACAGCCTCTCATGTCGACATTCATTCTAATACTATATTTCTTTAAACCCTTTACATAAGCAACTAAATTGTTATTTTATTATCCATTTCTTGCCACGTTTTTCTCGACACATTTGCTTCCAAATTACGATTCTGCGCGAGACATCTTAACTAAGAAGATACTGCTTTTCATAATTTAAACATTACTATAATACACTTAATTTATTAGTTTTGTATATCTCATTAGACAAATGACAAAAAGGGAAAAAAATGATAGATTTTACTAATAAGACTAATTGATACTTATAGCAGTTATAACTAATAAACAGTTAAAATCGAAAATATTATGAGATGTTTATCATCATATTTATCATTTAATATAATTAATTATACATGTTGTTTATGTTGTTTCTTGCAGATGGGCACACATTGCAAGCCACTTACCAGGTAGAACTGACAATGAAATAAAGAACTATTGGAACTCTTGGATCAAAAAGAAAATTAGAAAGCCTTCGGTGACTTCATCAATCACCACTACACAAAGTGTTGATCATCACCACCCTCAGTTCAGTTACAATTCCAATCAACTAGATCACTTTGGCAACCAAGACCATGTAACAACAAAGCCAGCGGTGCAAGAAACCTTATTTTCCTCGACGTGCCCTTTATTTATGTTTGACACTAGTTCATTAGACACCGGCAATGTTCGAGCAGAACTGTTCCAAGATTCATTGGGTTTGAGCGGTGAAACGTGGAACTTGAGCCACCACCAGGTCCATGCTCTTCCTCCCCAACCAGCAGAAGCAACGAGTTTTACAGCAGCTACAGTAATTGACACCACAAATTATCTGCCACCATTGATAGAGAATGTGGAAAACATGGTGGGAGGCATGGAGGTACAGTCTTGTAGTATAGAGGAGGAAGGAGAAATGGCGCTGGAGTGTTTGCGGAGACAAGAGTTGAATGAGTGGGTGGAGAATGAACAGCAGTGTCCGAGTTTTCTTTTCTGGGAGAACGTTGAAGGACAACTTGGGGGGGAAGAACTAGCACCAAACACGTCAAATATTGGAAGCAATACACTTTCACCTTTTCCTTCATCTTTATGACTGCGATCAAGTTGTGTCCCCACTACTCTTTTTCCCATGCCCCTTCTAACCAGGAAGAGTTTTCAGGAATGGTCCAGGCCAGGCTGAAGCTTATTCAGAGATTGCTTTTTTCTTCTTTTTACTTTTTTTCCAACCTCGCTTTCGATTGCTGATTGGGAAGATTGAGAAAAATGAGTGAAGATAATGTTATTCTATATATCTATATATATAGCAAAGAGTGAAGTGTTTATTGAGTGTTTGACATGGAAGAGGAAAAAAAAGAGAGAATAAAGGCGATTGGAAGCAGCAGGAAAGTTTGAAATTAATTTGTTGAATTTGTTATTAATTTGACTGTAAAATTGGTGGTTTTTTTTGAATGAGAATATACAATAATGGATTTGCCTTTTACATTTCAGCGTCTTGCTTTTCTAATATAACAACCAACCCCCTGTCCTGTCTGTCTTACCTTACCACACATGCACGTCCCAAAGGATCTTCCACTCTGCATTGCAGATGTTCCTTTTGGAAATCAAATCTACCTGTACTTAAAGACTAGTAACCACCATTCATATATATACTTTACTTTTTCTTTTCCAAAATTCATTTTTTCTTTTTGCTTAATCATTCTATGCTTAAACTTTATGCTATGGAAGTGGTACTTCAAATAAATGGAATTATATGGATATTGATAGCACCAAAATCGAAATATCATTGTAATCATAATAAACCTTATTTGTTAACTCGATGGTAAGAAGTTAAATATTTTTTTAATATGGTATTAGAATTATTTAGAACATATTCTAAGAAGTTTATTGGTCTTATTAGATTCTCTATTGAGTCGAACCACCAATAATTTTACGGTCCTAAAGAGTATTACATTCCACATCGACTAAACTAGTGATATTTCATAATATATAAGTGATTAAAAACTTTACCTTATAAATTGATTTTATGGGATTGGATTAAACTTAATGAGGTAACTAAATCTTAGTTTTCAATTTTCAATATATTAACTTTAAACTATATAGTTAGATAAATTATATTAAATAATATTATTTAATGTATATCATTTATACTTATACTTATTACTTACATCCATTTAAAAATATTAATTTATCATGAGATTCTATTAGAATAAATTGATAGTTTTATTATCTATCTATCTTTATTTAATAATTAATTATAACTTTTTTTGTTTGAATTGAAAACGTAAATTGAATATGATATGAATAGTAAATTATAGTTTGGATCATAATAACATATTTTTTTTTTGTATCACTCCAGTTTAAATTCTTTATGTTTAAAAAATTGTAAAAAAAATAATAGAAAACAAGAGATGAGAGAAAAAAAAGTTGAGTTATTTCAAGAAACGTTGAGAATAATAATATTAAAGACATTGATATCTCAAACTAGTGGAAAAATCTATATATCTTAAATATATTAAATGATAAGATATAAAGCAAGCATACATAATTTGTGGTTTTAATAATCTTTTTTACGTGTCAAATTTTGGGTCTGTTTATGGACTTAATCTATCATGCGTTAGTCTATTTTGGCCTCACAAATTTTGGACTAAATGATTTTAGGTCTAATTTATTATATGTCATACATTAGTGATGAATTTTGTTGTGTGAACTATATCATTTTGCTAAAGGTGAAAGGTGAAATGATTAAAATAGTCTAATAAGCATTGCCAAAAAATCAAGCTTCACATTCAAAATTGCAAGGATATTTTCGGCATTTAAAATTTTTGTGGTGCAAGTCCCAAATATAGACAGTGCAGGAAGCAAAACCCTAGTCAGAGTAGTAGTCTGCATGTTGGACTCATTTTCATATATCTATTTGTTTTAGTTATTTTAAAATAAATTTATTTTTAATTAGAATAAAAATGTTGATAACATTATATAAGTAGGACTATTTGTTAATGAAGAATCTTAAGATGGGCCAATTAAAAAACGAAGAAACAAATGGGCTGAGTCATGAACTGGAGTAAATAAGGGAAGTTTAGGCCCAAAAAGAATGCTCTAATATATGAAGAGAAGTCAGTTATAAACCAGAAGAAAGCGGAATTAGGGTTTATACCGCAGCAAGTGACGAAGGCTTAGTGTGGTAGTAGAGTTTCTCTCCGTCGCCGCTACACCGTAGTAACCATGGTATCCGAACTTCATCTTCTTGTTTCTTTCATGGATAACGATTGAACATTGCTTTCTTTGTTGAAATCGATTTATGCAAATACTCATTTAATTTGTTTTCCGTTAATTTGTGAAGATTATTTCCGAGAAGAACCGTCGAGAGATCTGCAAATACCTCTTTCAAGGTCCGTTAATCTTCTCTGGTGTCGTTTTAAAAGGGCTGTGTCGTGTTAAAATTATGACGTGGTTGATTTTGATTCAGAGGGAGTTTGCTTTGCGAAGAAGGACTTCAATCTGGCGAAGCACCCGGAGATTGATGTTCCAAATCTGCAGGTGATAAAGTTGATGCAGAGCTTCAAGTCTAGGGAGTACGTGCGCGAGACATTTGCATGGATGCATTATTACTGGTTCCTCACCAACGATGGAATTGAGTTCCTTAGAACATACCTCAACCTTCCCTCGGAAATCGTGCCGGCCACTCTTAAGAAGCAGGCCAAGCCCGCCGGAAGACCGTTCGGTGGCCCACCCGGTGATCGCCCCAGGTAATATAACGTGGTCGTTCTCGCTTTATCTTTGAATTGTGATATTGCTGTGTTTTATTTGATCGTGTGTGATTTTCTTTAAACAGAGGCCCACCTCGCTTTGATGGAGAGAGGAGATTCGGTGGTGATAGAGATGGATACCGTGGTGGTCCCCGGGGAGCTGGTGGTGACTTTGGAGACAAGGGTGGAGCGCCTGCTGACTACAGACCTTCGTTTGGGGTAACTTACTGCAACATATCAATCATCTTTGTGTTTCTATTTGTTTATTTACTTTCTACTTTCATGATTCTATATTGCATATTTTTAGTTTATTTTACGGGTGTCCATGACTCTATTAGATTTCTGTATTAGCCATATCAACATCATCATTACGGTCTTCGAATTAGAGAGGAATTTAGTTTTAGATACTGAAAGAGACACAACCACGGTAAACTAGTATTAGAAACAATGAAATATTTTCATAATTTCCGATTCACCAAAGTGGACTTCCTTTATTTTACTCTGAAAAGAGAAAATGTGGTTCTCCTTTTACACCCCGATTGTTGTGAAAGACTTGTACATTAACTATTGGAGTTGATTCTGTAGCATGCCATTATCCGAGTAAATTGAAAACTTAATGGGTAAGCATGGTAGGAGGAGCATATTGAGTTCAAGGATGTTTTATGTTTCTCCCATTTTAATTTTTGGTTCGAGTCAGTAGTTCATTAAAATTATTACGAGCTTTTGTAATGCTCATGGTGTTAATGTGTCATAACTTTTATAGTTGTAGGTTTCTTTATAAATCAGACTTTCCATATATTGGTTTTTGTTTTTAAAGGAGTTGCAATATTCTTCTCATGAATTTTAGTTAATTTGTACATATTTGTTAATGTTTATATGAAATATCTTGTGTGGATCAAGCATTCTAATGGTGTTCATAATTTTTTGGACCATGATATTTTGAAACCCAATAAAATTTACACCCACCCTACATTAACTATTTTACATTTCGTTCTATTTTTTTCTTCACAAATACAAAAAGTTTATTTGTGTAATGATCATATCACTCCTAAAAGTGGGTTTGCAAGTGGTTAGTGGAGTGTCAAAACATTATTTATTGGGTGTTTATTGGGTGTCAATGCCATGGTCCTTTTCTTTATCTAATTATGTTTAGTTGTTAGTCACTTTTTTTTTATGATTACCTTTATATTGTCAGGAACTTACTGTGTTGCTTCTGGCTTCTGTGTATAATTCATGGTGGTTGAGTTAGGCATCTGATTTAGACTTACTTTCTATTCTCGTTCTATCTAAACTCGTATCCGTTTGATGTTGCGCAAGTTTTGTTGGGTGATTTGAGACAAGTCCTCATTCACGCATTGCTAAAATGCCTATTTCTGTGAAGCAGAATGTTTCTGATTTTGATAACAAATTCGTAGAAGCTGGTTCTTATTTGGTGGGTTGCTTAGTTTTTATTCAAAGTCTGAATATGCTTGATTCTATTTTCAGGGTCCCAGTGGAAGGCCTGGTTTCGGTCGCGGTGCTGGTGGTTTTGGAGCACCAACAAGTTCAAACATTCCTTAAATATAATGATTTGTACTCTAGTTTTAGCAGTTTTGGCTGTCATTCGAGTTAATATCTCAGCTCCCCTCGTTCCAAAGTAGTTTGATCTGGCAGACATTTTACTTAAGTTATTTATACAATGATAATTTTGAATTGAATATTTTTGCCATGATTTTTTATGTTTGACGTGTGATGCTTTGGAAAGTGAGAATGGGCCATTGAAAATGGCTGGTAAATGGTTCAAATGATTTTTGGAAGTGGACACTTGTCACAATGTCTTTGATAGGATATATTCAATTTTAAAGATATTTAATAGAGTTTTTGTTGCATAAAATTTAGTTATATAATTGTTTGCTGTTTCTGTATAATATTTTTATAGCGCTTATTTTTTCAAATTTGGTCTTATTATATTCCTCTTCCTTTTCTCCTGCTATTACATTGTTGTGGAACTGCACATCTTTTATTTAAATACAGTATCCCTAATGTCTTTGTGTAATTTAACTGTTTAAACATAATTTCTTTAAAGCAAACTTCTATTTTGATCGTTGTATGCCAATGCTCTCCTTGTAATTAATATTAATAGAGTTCTAGGAACAGGCTACCGGATTAAATGAATGTATATGGTTTCGCCTAATCCTACAAGTTTTTTTGTGGGTAATTGGACCAGACTTATGTAAAGATCTTTGTCCATTGACCAAGTTATTTTTTTTTATCTTAAACCAAACTCACCCATACCAGATAAGTAATATCACCTTAAGTTTAGTTTAGATTATTGTGGTGGAGGGGGAAGATGCAAATTAGAACTGGAAGAACAAGTAGTGACCTTGTTTTCATCAGCGGAGAGTCGCAGATATGCGCAGAAACTGTGGGAGACATGAATGTGCCTACATTTTCGCAATTTTGTAAAGAAAAGTTTGCAAATTTACATGGGGATATAACAATTTATTTTACCACTCACTCACTTTTTTCTCTGTGATCTAAAACGTAGGAAAATAGCTTATGTTCGAATATGGGTGACGGTAATGCAGTTAAAAAACAAAGGTTGTCACGATACTACAAATCATTTTATTGGCTGAATTTACTGTTACCATTTTCGGACCTTGAACTGTGAGTTTGTCAAATTACCTGCAATTTTTCTACTTAACCAACACAACTTGCAATTTTAGTTCATTCTTCTAACTTCGATTATGTGCAGAGTGACTTGGTCACCATGGAAACACGGACAGAGCTCGAAGACTACTCCACAATTTTTTGTGTCAAAATTAGATTCGTTCAATTGCTTTGTTTATGAGTAAGTACTTCATATACAATACTGATTTGGCGAGTTTCAATGGTTGAAAAATTAGATACCAGTTGCCAAGGAATTAATCCTTACAAAACCCTAGACTTAATCTGATTAAAACATTTGAAATTTAGTCAATTTAAAATTAAATTACAAGTGAAGACTTTGTCTTGCAGCAGCAAATCTTTTGAATTATAATAAAAATCATTAGTTAGTCATCAGGTGAGACGAAATAACTCATTTGGATAAAGACAAAAATTAGGTAGCGTGATTTGAAGCATAACCATCCATTAAACACGGAAACTAAATTATTTTTTTCATTTAAAGTACAGTTGATATTTGATAGTATAGGTGAGTTGGAGAAATTGAATTGGAGAAAGGGCAAGGATTAATTAATGCGAAATGGAGAAGTGGTTTTGAATTTGGAAATAAATGAGAGTTCACATGAGGAATTTTCAGAAGCAATAAGCAGAGAGAGAGAGAGAGAGAGAGAGAGAGAGAGAGAGAGAGAGAGAGTTGGGATTTGCAGTGCGTGGTTGAATGTTAATTTGAAGATGAGTGGGAAAGGCAAAGAGGAAGAAGGGATTAAGAGGGTAATGATTCACGGAGGTCGATACGTGCAATACAACGTTTATGGAAACTTGTTCGAGCTACCCTCCAAGTATGTCCCTCCGATTCGCCCTGTCGGAAGGGGCGCATACGGCGTCGTTTGGTATATACGCCCAACAAACCCTTTTCTCTTCTTCTTCTTCTACTGCTTAACACCCTCACCTCACTCCGTTATTATTTTCTTTGTTTTCAGTGCTGCTGTTAATTGCGATACGCACGAGGAAGTTGCCATCAAAAAGATTGGGAACGCCTTTGACAACATCATTGACGCTAAACGGACTTTGAGGGAGATTAAGCTCCTTCGCCACATGGACCATGAAAATGTATTTTTTTCAGACTAATCTCTTCCTTTTTCTTTTTCTATTTCTGTTTCTCTGTTTAGTAATCAGCCTTCTTTCCCAGATAATTGCTATTAGGGATATCATACGACCTCCCAGAAAGGATGCCTTTAATGATGTTTACATTGTTTATGAATTGATGGACACTGACCTTCACCACATTATTCGTTCTGACCAACCTCTTAACGATGACCACTGTCAGGTTTCTTTCTAATCCTATTATAGACATACAGATATAGATACAATAAGAGATACAGATACGATAACCATAAGACACGAAATATATATATATATATATATATATATATATATATTATAAGGAGAACTATATTTCCCTTTGTTTCTTTTTGTAGTAAAAATGTTTGCCATGCTTGGTTTCAAAAATATTTGTTATTTATTCTTACAGTTTGAATTTTTACAATAAAATTGTCAAAAATCCAATAAATAGTTTTTGAATTAAACATTTAATAGATATGTGTTTTACGAATGTCTTACAAGTGTTGGTTACGTTTGTCCGATACGACGGGCCATTTAATATGCGTGTCCGAACCTTTGCTTTTTCACTTTTGCATTCATATTTTCTGTACAAAAAATATCATATCCACATTCATTGTATTGTTATGATATTTTGAAGTGATTATGTCAGGGTTAAATAAATTAAGCATGGTACTAATGTTTCGTGAAATTTGTGCAGTATTTTTTATATCAGCTGTTACGGGGGCTGAAATATGTGCATTCTGCTAATGTCTTGCACCGAGATCTTAAGCCCAGTAATTTGCTTCTGAATGCGAACTGTGACCTTAAAATTGCTGACTTTGGTTTGGCAAGGGTAACATCTGAAACGGATTTCATGACGGAGTATGTGGTCACCCGGTGGTACCGTGCCCCGGAATTGCTCCTTACTTGTTCGGAGTACACCTCTGCTATTGACGTTTGGTCTGTTGGTTGCATATTTGGTGAAGTTATGACCAGGGAACCCTTGTTTCCTGGGAAAGATTATGTTCATCAACTAATGCTTATAACGGAGGTATGGCTTTGGTGCTTCCGTTTGAAATTACAGGTTTTAGAAGCTTTCTAAATGATGTACTGCATTACCTCTCTCTGGCATTAGTCTCTTGGTTGTTCTGTAAATTTTATCCTTCTTAAGAAACATGTTTACACTTACAAACCCTGTTTTCTTTGACCTTCCAGACATGCTTAATACTACCAAGCTGCTGCAGTTGGTTTTCATTTTGTACTCCTTCTTTTCTAATCCTTATCATCACCGCTTATTATTAGCTAGATCAATTGACTCTGTGAATTGGATTCTGTGTGGTTTTCAGACTCTGATTGCATAGAAATAGAAAGATCTATATTTATCCAGAAATGGTACCCTTCACCATAGTGATGTGCAAAACCAGGCAGTTCAAATTTCCTTTGGGTTTCATTGTTGACTTCTCCATTCTACCTATTACTAATTGAATAGTGCTATTCCTACATTTTCTTTCAACACTTTTACAACATTTTTTTCTTCTTCTTTTATCTCTATGCAATTAGCCATCTTATTCCACACTTCTGTCTCTTCTCATCTTGACTCTGTCTTTGTTGTGGAAATCATAATGAAAAATGATTTGGAAATAACATTACTCTTGCTAATTTATATTGTTGATAGCTGGAAGGTAAACATTGTTAATGTTATCATAAGCCAAAATATCTTTAGCATCGTCCTGGTTTCATTTATAAACTAACGTATTTTGCTGCGTGACATAAATTCCTATAGTATCTATCCAACCCTTCTGCCCTTTCTACACTAGGGAATAACGGAAGTTTTATACTTCCATCTTGAATGTTGTTATTATTAAAAAAATGGAAGGATTGCATAAGCTGATTTTGTAGTTATGTGTAAATTAGTTGTAACATGACACTCTTCTTATCTTTTCCTTTTGGTTAAAAGTTATTAGGTTCACCAGATGATGCCAGTCTTGAATTTCTTCGAAATGGAAATGCTAAAAGATATATTCGACAGCTTCCCCCTCGTAGGAAGCAAAATTTCTCGGCTAGATTCCCAAATATGTCTCCTGAGGCATTGGATTTACTAGAGAAGATGCTTATCTTTGATCCCAACAAACGCATTTCAGGTATGCCACATGAATTATGTTTCAAGTATGTATTTTTAACTTGCTTATTATTGAATGTAAGTTCATATTTTTTGTAATATTTAATTTATTTCCTCCAGTTGATGAAGCACTATGTCACCCATATCTTTCATCACTTCATGACATCAATGATGAACCAGTTGGTCCTGGGCAATTCAATTTTGATTTTGAGCAGCCAACATGCACTGAAGAGCACATCAAGGAGCTCATCTGGAAGGAATCAGTGAAATACAATCCCGATCCACCCAGTCAGTAATTCTTTCTTGATCATTTGATCACTCTTGGTCTTGGGTGTACACCCGGAGAGACATAGGAAGAGGGAAAGATAAGTGATTCATATGATTGATGATACAATGTGCCAAGAGGGAAATAAAGAGAAATGAGGGGTGTGTAACTTGTGAGACTAATATTTGAGTGAGGAGGGAATCATTATTCTTCTTTCTTATTAGCATAAATGTATCACGATAAACCTTTTCACCTTATGTACAGTGCCTGTCCATTATTCAGATTAGTTGCTATGTACAGAAATTCGGAAAGTTCCATTGTTGTAATCTAGTCCTAAAGCATTTAGGATACATTAAAATGAGTAATCATTAGGAATCTAATTGGTAGTCAGGGTTTAGGGAAACAATTATGGTAACAAATATGGTGAGTCTGTCATGGAACCTTTTGCTTAGAAATAATTTTTTTTTTCCGGTTTAAATGTTTGGATCTGGCACCCTTTGTTTCACACCTATTATGTCTGGCTTTTTACACATATAGTGTGCATTGTTGTTTCATGGCTACGCTAGTTGACTATACCAGAGTTCTATATTCCTGCCATACTTAAGACTTGAAGTAACGATGTTGTTCTTCCAACGAGACTATTTTCAAACTCCATATTGAAATATTGAAGTGTCCATCGTTGGGTTGTTTGCATGAACAGCCACTTCCCTTTAAACCGTCAAGAATATGTCCTGAACCTACATTTCTATTATCAATGGCTAAAGCTATTATTTGGGAAGGAAAATCCGTCATCTTCTCTAGTCCTTGGAATTGCAACATATTGCACATGATTCGTACCCTTTGAAGTCTTAGCAATACCAGTACAAATTTATGAAACTTGTTTCATTATGTTGGATATGGAGATTCATGGCACAAGATATACCTCTAATATAACGAAGACGAATTTTAGAAATCTTAGAAATCTCCAAGTTCTACCAAAGACGAATTTTATTCTTTTTTATTTGTTTCTCGAAACAATTAATCTAAGTATTACTTTCATAGAAGCTTTTTTCAGGATTTGTAAATACTCCCATTAAAGAATAAAAAAAAAGGTTACAACCAAAAATGTCTTGTATTGACAATAATGAAATGAGTTAAGGTTTCTTATCTAAAACATTTAAAGAAATGATAATAGAGGAGTTTGCAAAGCTTGAGTATAAGAGAGAGATTGACGGGTAGATAAACAATTCTTATACATTTCTTCATGCTTGTAAGTGCATCCTCGTATTTCTTCATGCTTATAAGTGTATATATACGAGTCTTCAAAAAGCTAATAACAAAGAAAATAATCATTATACAATAAAATACATTTAGTGTATTTCATCTTACTTTCTTGATAAGATAATATAATCTACTTAATGTGATTATTTCTGTTTTTTCATAATAGATTGATACGATATATAAGAAATGTATTTTTCTTTTGATATTTTTTATTCAACATTTTATCTTAGACTTTTTGGAAGCTAATTTAAGTAGTGGGAATCCGTTTCATTAGACCTCTATTGAGGATTTGTTTCGGTATGTCTTATAAAATCTCACATCGTTTAGGAGAATTTATATACACTTTTTTTCCTTAATTCTCTAAGACATCTTTTAAGAATAAGACTGTGACGAAACTCTGAGCTCCAAAGCAAACAATACTTTGATTACATGCGGTGATTGACCTTAGTGATGTCATCTAAACAGATTTGAAGTCAAAACATTAACGTCGTCTTTGAGAACAAAACAAGATTCTAAAGTGGACTCTTATTCCTTAACCCTCAACTAGGAAAAGTCCACCAAATTCAAACTCCATAACAAACACTACCTCATATATTAAAAAACATATGCAGTCATAAAAATCCTATATCTACTTAAAATATGTATCATTCAAGGTAGATGTTATTTAATTTAGTCTATTATAGAATATATTATTTAGTGTTATGTGTTAATGATCGTCTAATGTAAAACTTTAAAGAATACTTCCTTTGGAACATATTTATTTATATATTATTCATTAAAATAATTTTTTTAACTATTTTTTTTGTCTAATAAATATGTTTCCAAACTTTGAAAATATTCGTTTTTATAAATAAAATTATTAGTTTTTCTGATATATTAAATTATGTGTTTTTCTATCCTATTATACATTAATTCTTAAGCCCTAGCAAATGGATTATATTGCGTCATTATGTTAAATACAAACTCCAAAACATAATATTTTTTATGGGATTAAAAATGGAAAAATATTAAATCTTAATTCAACTGTTAAAACCAAAGTTCCTGTAGGCCTTTTAATGTAAGCTAGTAAGTAGAACAATAGCATTATTTAGGAGTTGCTTGTGGAAATTTTTTTGTAAGTTTTTTCAAGAAAAAATTAAATAAACTTTTCTAATATTAAGAATTAGCTTGTACATAAATTAATTTTTTTATACCTTAATATAAAAGAGTTTTTACAAAATGATTTGTTTATAAATTTACTTTAATTTTTGGGGAAGTTGGTTTTATTATTTTTTATTTGTTTAAAGTGTTTATAAAAGAATTCAACAACCTGATTCTTAATACTTCATTAAATTATTTTACTTCACCAAATGTATATTATTTAATTTAAAAATAGTAAATAACTATATTCTTTTTTAAAGAACTATTATTTAATTATATTTTAGTCTTTCAATCTAAAGTATCGCAATTGTATGATTTTGCTACTTTAGGTTTTAACTGTGCAAATTGTATTTATTAAAATTTTCTCACTTACAAACTAGTTCCTCTACCTTAATTTTATCTAATATTTAAAGAAATTAACTGTAATACTAATGAGTATAACTACAATGCGGTGGCTAATCAACACATAATTTAACCTATAATTATTTTTTTATTAACAAAAAATCAATTAAATAAAATGAAGCTTAAATTAAGGAAGGTTAAACCTTTTTACACACAAAAATGAGAGACTAGTATGAAATTAGGATGGAGGAATCGACCTAATTGTAAATGTAAAAACTTGAAATGTTCAATTCATACAATATTTAAAGTTAGAAAGAAAATTTCATGATGAGAAACAAAAATGGCTCCTAAATTTGTAATGATCGATAATCATGTGATGTGATGCTAAAGCCAACCCGTAGCAGACTCCAACTTAAAATGCCACGAAACAATCAAATCCAACAACGAACACGTAAGCACTATATATGGCAAAAAAACTACTTAAGTCATACACGTTGCTTAGTTACAAACAACAACTGAAGAACCACATAAAGATTCTTATCAATTTGATGAAGGATAAAGATCCTCTGAAAAAATATTCAAGTTTATGCAGAACGTTTTCCTGTACAGGTATCATGCCATAGAATATCAAAGAGGAGGAGAAAAAGAGAAAGAGAATGAGAAAACTGATCATAAACCCATGAAAAGCTTATGAATCAATAAAGAGTAAAAAAGTAAAAAACTGTACTTATTGTGATTTTCTAAACATTGAGAGATCCCATTCCCTGATGAATGAATGATATACAAAACAAGTTTCAGCTTATTGATATTGATTGAAGATCAGAAGGGTTAGATGCACAGGAGAAACTAACAGTAATAAAAGTGTAACTCAAGATTAAAGGAAAGTTTTGAAGCATTGATTAAACTTCTTTACTAATTGTGAATTAATGATTTGTTAGGAAGGCCGACAAGTGGGAGAAGACACAGTGGTAATATGAGACCGAACTGTCCCAACCGAACATATTCCTGAACAGACATTGCCCACTGCACTACTTGTCTACTATTTATCACAATGACATGATATGCAGCCTAGTTCACGTGCAATCTTTCCTTCTTTCATCTTTTTCCTCAAACCTTGGTCCATTCATGGCCATAACTTGCTCTTAGTTTCGTTTTATTTGAACTTGGACCAAGTCTAAACCACACAACATAAAGTTATAATTATGACTCAATTAATTTTCTGTTAAACAATCACACACCAAGCCAGCTATTGCATGTTTTACTCTTTATTTTCATCTTCAACAAATTGATGAAAAATTAGGAAGCAAATAATGTTGACACTGTAATATAGGGTGTGTGTATATATATATATATATATATATGAACATGTACTAAAGCACAGTCAATGTGATCACCCTTCCATGAATTGAACTGCATAACCATCCTTCGTTAATCTAATGAAAAAATGGATTATTTGCTGTGATAGCATAAATCAGTTTTATTATGCGAAGGTCAATAACTTTTAAAATATTTATCTAAACAGCATAACAGTACTGAATTTTGATTGAATGATAATATTAAAAAATTATAATAATGTTAAATAATTATTAAACTAGTAAAATTATGAGCAATATTCATTAAATATAAACTAAGACATCACAAAAAATTTGTGATTTCAAATTTGAAGTGATTTTTAAAAGAGTGCAGTGGAGAATATGTTTTTAGATTTTCATGATAAGAATGTTTAGAATATTATATATATTATTTTATTTTTAAAATATTCAACTTCTTTTTTTATTTTTCTTCTATACCAAAATGTTTACAGGGTTTGTTCTTAGATTGCCATGTATTAGTAAAATGCTTATATAATACTAAACAGAGTCACTCACTGATAATTTTATAAGAAAAAAAACATAGAAAAAAAGGTTTAAACTGTGAAAGACAAAAATGATCAATTTTTTTTATAATAACTACATACGTTGTTTGAGACTTTTTACATTATCAATAATCTTAATCTTAAGTATTTTCATGGCCATATTTAATAAATGAATCACTGATATAAATATTGTAAATTTAATTATAGTGTTAAATTATATGTACATTATATTATGCATTTATAAGTATTAAGAACATGTTTGACATTTTCAGGAACAATTTTGGAGCAACTCCCTAACAAAACAGTTATTAACCATATTACCATAACATGCATATATTACAATTCGGCTCTGGAAAAAAGAACATTACATTTTGTTGATAGTGAATTAGGAATCTTGGGAGACTTAAATGCTAAAAAAGAAGGGTTTATAATTTTTATATTAGAATTTTTTTCTATCTTCTAAATTCCCTGGGAAAAACAAGGTAAATGGAAACAAATTCAGGGCAATTAGATTCTACTTGGCACTCTCCCCCTCCTTCTCTCCTATTTCTGAGAGTGAAATAAAAAGGACAAGGAAGATATTTCTTTGAACATGAAACCTAATAACTGAAGTGCATGTTTACTTCTGAAAAACACTACCCCCATCTTCTTCCTATCTCTTTCTACACTATGCTACAAAAATGCAGAAAAAACATGTACTAAACTCTCTTATCTCATTTCCATACGAGAGAAATTGTGTGAGAGTGTTTCCAGTAAACCATTTTTCTTTCTGAAATGATATGGGAGAAAATCTAAAGAAAGAAGAAAAACACCCTCACCTAAAGTACAGTTTTTGAAACTTCTAATTCTTTATTTTGTAAAGAACAAGAATAAACTATGTTATTAATTAAAACACTTAATAAAGTTGTTTGTCGCTGAAGAAGAATATCTTAATCGGCTAACATATAAGAACAAATCCCCGATCATCATCATTATAAGACATGAAACTAAACAAAATGGAAGCAAATTCAGTCTGCTATTGAATCGGAAAGCTATAGACGAATGATTCTCTAGCTTTAGTTTTTATAATGCTTTCTTAATTAAAAAAAGTTCAGTGTCAACTGAATATAAATATGATTAAGATGCTTGCTAGAAGATCAGCCACAAAAACTGAAATGAAATTATACAAAGTTTATTATCTGTTTGAATTACAACTATAGATTTAACATTCCATTCAAACTGATTAACCTAGCACACAAAGCACACACTGGTTTATTTTTCACTCATATGACCCACATTATTAGTAACCTGATCCTTGCTTATACAAGAAAGATGAAGCTTAATCCTTATTTGATTTGTTTTTTTTTTATTTCTTTTTACATTCTAAAATCAAATTATAAGCGATTCACTCAAACCCCACACATACACGCTACCACAATAAGTATCGATTCTCCTTGTCAGAAGCAGCACTATCAATCAATGTCGGAGAATGAAAATATCACTTATCTCCAAACAAGTATCCAAGCGATGAATGACCACCGGGTACCGATTTGACTTTTGTTGATGGCCGATCCTGCAACACACACATACATATATATCAGAAAAATGATATTAAGAAATAGAGTGCAGAGAACTAACTTTTTACTGAAATAGAATAATTGATATCTTTCAATATACACAGTTATTAAAGTAAGATTTCCTAATAAATAAGTATAAGATGATTATGAAGGTTGATAAAAAATGGCGATTAGCTTACAGTTACAATGTTTCCCAAGTGGTGGCCTTGAGATCGGTTGTTTGTGACAACAAGTTGGGTGTTAGGAGGGTTAACAGCGTGAGGGAGCATGGTGTTGTCGATTTCAACGCCATAGGGTGGTAATGGAACTGTTACTGCGGGTTGAGCCTGATTTTGCTGTTCTTCTGACCCAAATAGATATCCCAAAGAGCTGTGTCCACCACCAGAACTTTCACCTCTACTCATGGCGCACGCAATTCCCTTCAAGATCTATGCCTGCTTAATTGCAAATCAAGGCAACGTTTCACTGATATAACATTAACCCTAAATATGTGTATCTATCTATATATATACCCGGGGGTGTGGTTTGTTGTCTGCTTAAGCAAAGTATGAAAATACTTAAAATACAGTAAAATGGTGCAGATGATGTGATAACGCACTGTACCTAATTGCCCATTATATATGTAGTTTGCATTATTCTTACTACAAGGGAAGGGAGAGGAAGTGGAATGCAATGTGGGTTAAGAAATAAGTGGTCCTTTTCCAACCCGAACTTGCTTCTTCAATATACATAGACTGCTTTAATAATTTATATAGAAGAAGCTAAAGATGCTTTTTCTTACTGCGGAAAGACACAGAAAAGAAACCCTTTATAGAGTTTAGCGGAAAGTATGTGACTAGTATTCGAACAGGGATCATTTTTTTATTAAGTATTTCATTTTTTTATTAACAACAAATAATATTTAAATATAAATTACTTTTAAGAATGACTCAATTTTTATATAAAAAAAAAATATAAGACTTCACTACACAATTTATTTTAAACACCAGAAGTTATTAACAAATCTTTATCTAAAAAACAATCAAAGAGATAAACAGCTTACTAAACATTAATCTCTAACACTATAAGACATTTTTTTTTATAATTCTCTATAACTATAAAAAAAAAACACAACACCTTAACAAATTACGAATAATAACAAAAAATATAATATTTATATGACACATACTTTTTCAAAAAAATAATATTAACATAATGTAAGGAGAAATAAATAAAAACTTTAATAAATTATAATTTAGTTCCATTTGTTGACAAGTAAATAATACACCAAATGTTATCTACAAATTGCTCAGTTACAATTCTGTTTATCATAATAGTATTATACATACTACCTCAATCCTATATTTGACTCTTGAAATTATATGAAGGAGATTTCAATTAAACCAAATCGTCTAAAACTCTAGTAAGTGTAACCAATCTAGCTCATACAATGAAAGTGCATATACTGTAAATTTGTCCACTTATGTAGAGTGATACACTACACATAAATCAGGTTTAATGTTATCGTGTTTTTTTTTTAATTTAACTTAATCCAAATTTTTATCTGTAGTGCCTTTAACTTTTTTTTTATCAGAACAAAAAATTAAATATAAAATGGAGTATTTCTAGTGACTTTAAATTATTTATTTTATGATAAAGTTATATTTTTAGTAGGAAATTCGGGTCAAGATTGAACCTCACCTCTTAAACACAAAGTATCAAACTAAGTGGGTGAACAACTTTTGGTTACTGCATTCAATTAAGTGATGTCTAATTGTAATTGATTATCTTTTTTATCCATTCTATTTTATTTTGATTTTTCTTTAAAAAAATAACCAGTTTTGATTCTAGCAAATATAAACCATTATGAACAATTTATTAAATGTTTGTGTATATCTCAAGTGAGATAAACTAATATTTATAATATCACGTCACACTACAATAAAATATAAATAATAAAATATAAATAGAAACTAATTTTATAATAAAAAATAATTAATTGTTATATTAATTAAATTAGAGATCATCTTATAAATTAAAAAAAAAATGGTTTTTAAATTAGTTTCTATTATTGTTAAATAGTTTCAAAATTAGTATCTAATTAGCGATCAATATTTTTGCTACCAAATTTAGAATCTAAATAATAGTTAAAACCTTGATTGCTAATTAGATACTAATTTAAAAACCATTAAACAATAATAGAAACTAATTTAGAAACCAAAAAATTTGTTAGTCTAAAAAATTATCTTTAATTTAGTTATTATAACAACTAATTATTTTTGTTTCTAAAATTGATTTCTATTTTATGATTTTTTTTAGTGTCAACAATAGTACTTCTAATTTCTTTTATATATCTAATTACTTGTAATGTCGGAGAAAAAAAAAAGGTTGTTTTTGAAACACGACTAACATAATTAATAAAAACTTTCAACTAATAAAAAAACTTAAAATTAGCTTAAATACTTGTGAAGTATATCTTAATTAAAAAATCCTCCAGTGCTACTTAAAAAGTTATACCTAAAAGTATTATATTTCATTTTTAGTATATATTCTAGTTAAAACTTTTCAATTGTGTCATGTTCAACTCTCTTAAGGCGTAGGTCGAGTTAAAATTCTTTTCTAATACTATGCAAATAGTTAATAAGTGAGTTAAGATACAATACTGCTGCGTAATTATTTACTTTTAATCAAAACTTAATAAAGTTATGGAAAGATAAGAATAATATTAAAGTTGAAGCTTGGTGATTCAGGTGGACCAGCAAGTAGGTTAAGTGTCAAATATCACATAACCTTTCATTAATAATCTACACCCACACATGTCCCTTAATTAATTACCCTTAATCCTTCTCTCTCTCTCTCTCCCTATATATATATATATATATATATATATATATATATATATATCCATCTCTCTCTCTCTATATATATATATATAACCTTATTTCCACTAAAAAAAAGACTAGTGTTATTCCCCATGGATGTGTGCTTTAAATAAAGCCTAATGTCAAACAAGCCATCATTTTAAACATGGAATTTTAATGAGATAGAGAAGATAGTTTATAATCTTTTCTGGAATATAATAATTTAATGTCTAGAGAGAAGATGCACAATATAAATTAAAATAATATACCAAACACACACAAGAACAAAAACATTTTATGAAAAAAAAAAAGTTATTATGTATACCAAATACTATCTTGAAGTAAACTCTTACTTTGTATGTTTATTGATAATGATTAAGTTTTACTTTTGTGCATATAAAATATTTTCATGGAAACTTTAATAAATATATGTAAATATTTTTTTATTTTATTTATTGTTCATTTTATTCGTATCACAATTAAATTTTATTTATACTAATCATATTAAAAAAAATGACAAACTTTTAATTCAATAAATACAATCTTAACTTGCTTGATATATATGATCAGTCTTTCTTAAATCTTATGAAGATGAAAGTATTTTGTTGATGAAATAGTAAAGAAACTACATAAAATATATAAATTGAGTTGTATAAGTCGATTAAATTAATAATTGCACCGAACATGTTTATTTATTTAAAATTTAAAATAATTTAATAATTTTATTTATTTTATATTTTTATTTAAGTAGGACATTAAAGGATAATTGGTTATCCTTATTTCATAATCATATGTGTGTTTTCTAGAATATAATACTTTGTTGATAATCGATTATGGATCCATGTTGATATTGAATGATGATCCATGTTTATGTAAATGCTTATCTCAGTAAGGATTTATGTACAATTTTATTAATATGAACCTAGTGGTGAAACAAGACTATGAACCTCAATATCACATGTTATGATAAGGTCCATGAAAAAAAATTATGACTTTGTAAAATCAACTTAATGATTTTCGCAACTCTTTTGAATGATATAAATTTACTAGATTATTATTATTTTTTGGGACATTATTCTAATATAATTTTTTATTCCATTTATTCATATGGATTGTATCATAATCTGTTTAATATCCGACAATTTTTCGTGTTTTGATAATATTACATAATTTGTATAGTTTTGAAATTTATTTATTGGAAACAATGTTTTAATTATAAATAACTAAAATATAAAAATAAATAAATTATATTTCTTTTACAATTCTTTTTAAAAACAAGGGGAAATTTATAATCTTATTTTTTTTTATCAATTAAAAAAAAATCGATCATGTATCGGTCGGCACCGGACGACCGAATGGTTTACATCGAATAAATATAATTAAATCCACTACGTTGTTATACGTGAAATAAAAGAGCAGTTACAACAATCATTGACTAAGTCGAAACACGTTCTCTAGATCACCTCCCTGGTTTTCAGGGAACCATCAAGCACGACCCGGGGACCACTAAGCATGTCCCTAGCGAGTAATGAGTGTTCACTGGGCCCACAGGGTAGAGGCCCAAGTCAACCTACTAAAAAGGAAGGAGAGAGGAAAAAAGAGGTACGTTTTTCATAAGATCGGAGAATTCTCGCTTAGGCACCATCATTGACTTGAGTGTCGGAGTGCAATCGCAGGTACCCCGCCGGCCGACCGAGGCACGCGAAGGAGAAAGGATACGTGAAGAATAGGAGAACCTAGGAAGAAGTAAAGAGTGTATCGACGTGGATCAAGATTACTTGGCCTCCAACATCCATATAGGTACAGATCACATTCATCATATCACTCACAAACTTTTATACATTTTATCTTCATTTCTCTTCACTTTCCACTCTATTTATCTTAATCCAAACAACTTCACTTTTGCTCCTCAAATTTCATTTCTCTAAATCAATTTCTTAATCCAAACAAAGCGAAAATGTTTTAAAACAATAAATACTTAAGTATATTCACGTGTTAACATTTCTAAATCATACATTGGTATTAGTTCCTTTGAGTGTATGGAAGTCAAATTCATTCCATTGTGTACAAGTGTCAATCATACATTATAATACTCGTGGATTATAGCCTATTAGGTTAGGAGCATGTAGATATATGTGTTTTTAATTCTTTTTATTTTTCTATTTTTATAAAGATTGGATCATCTATGATGTGATCCATATTTATTTATATTTTCTTGTTGATAAAAAAATCATAAATTTTTTTGAATTTATGCATGTTAAATTCATTCAATTATTTTTTTAGAACTTTAAATAATTTTAAAAGAGTTTCAAAAAGTTTTAAAATATAATAATAGATTATGTTAAAACAAAATAAATTATCTTATAATTACACAACTAAAGCATTGACAAATAGTTGATTATTTCATATCATAATTAATTAACCATAAGTATGTATATATTCTCTTAACTGATATTAGTTATCTGGAGTTTGTTTTGGATATAGATTTCTCATATAATTGGTTAAAATAATATATTAGATAGTTTTTTATTGATTTTTCTACATTTAAATAAGAATAATATATCTTACTTGTGTTAAATACATTTAAATTAGATCAATTTGTTTTCTTCAAAATTATAAAGCTAGCAATTATATATTTTTGCCAACATCCTTCTAGTTTTTAATATTTTTTCAAGAATATGAAAAGTGGTTTTCCTTGGAAGTTTTTGAAGCAAGTTTATACTTGAAGACATTTGAAAATATTCACACTAAAAAAAATCATGAAATAAAAACCAATTTTAGAGACAAAAAATAATTAGTTGTTATAATAACTAAATTAAAGACCAACTAAAAAAATTATTAGTGTCTAAATTGTTTTCTATTATTGTTAAATAGTTTCTAAATTGATATTTAATTAGCTACTAAGGTTTTAACTACCAATTATTTAGATTCTAAATTTGGTAGCAAAAACATTGATAGCTAATTAGATACCAATTTAAAAATTATTTATCAATAATAAAAACTAATTTAGAAACCAATAATTTTTTTAGTCTCTAAAATGGTTTATAATTTATTCGTTATAACAACTAATTATTTTCAGTCAAAATTAGTTTCTATTTAGTGAGTGATTTTCTTTTTGTGCATGAAATTTATTTATAAGAATAACTTGTGATGTTAAAGATTTATCTTTATAAATCTCAAATAATAGTTACAAATTAATGTTATATCAATACTTAAATATGAAATTTAAAGGATTTTTTAAGAAAATAGACAAGAATAACACTTATAAAAAAATTCCTTATGTTCTTGTTGTTTTAAAAGTTAGACAATAATCTGTTGATATTTTCTATGGAAAATATTTAATGTTAAAAAGTTATGTCTCGTTCCTTTAACAACCTAAATATTAAGTATTTTAATTAGTTCAATTTTTAAATTACTATTTTTACTAAATTTACAAGAGAATGCTTAAAATAAGAATTTTTTTTTACAATTGTTATTATGTCTCATATCATATATAATTTTTTCTGAGAAGTTTATGACCGATTGCAATTGTTTTACAATTAAATTAAATTAAATGTGATTTTAATCGTTTTATAATTAAATTAAGTGATTTTAATTGTTTTATAATTAAATAAAATGTGATTTTAATTGTCTGTCTAACACTGACAATATAATAATACAGTAGATATAGTCGATCAAAATGGTTTTTCAACTAATTCAAGAATAAATATAATAAATCACTATTATTCAAAATTCATCTAAAAGCAACCAGAGAAAAACAATAAATTAAAAAATGGGTTAATATTTTTAACAGAAAATAAAAAAATAAACACTTAAAGTTAATAAAGAAAATAGATGGACGCTTTAAGTTTATCTAATAGTGAATTCATCATAAAATTTTTAAGATATCATCATTTTAATTTTCATAGAGAATCGAAATTAATCAAGCAAGTGTACGTGTGTCTCTAAGCGTTTACTCGTAAAATATTTATATTTATCTTTTGAATTAAATAAACAAGAAATTAATTAGAATTAAACATATTAATCAAAATAAAAAAAATAAGACTTTCTAACACAATTTATTAGAGATTTTAAGAACAAAAAATTATTAAAGAGAAATTTCAAAATTTAGTGTGAAATCACAATATAAGTAACCCTCAATCTTCCATATAAAGACAAAACCAAATAATTATAAAAATAAAAAAATAAAATATAAATATTAAAAATAGAATTAAAAGTGAATTATTTATAAAAATATGAAGAAAGAAAGTTTGTGAGAAAATTAGATAAATCCTAAACTGATAAATTATGAATTGATTGTCTAACTTGAACAAATAAGTATTTCTTATTTTTTTTTTAAATAAAAGTTTTCATGTTAAATATCACTATGCAATTTAAGATAAGAAAAAAATAAGTATTTCTTATGTTTTTGTTCACTATATATTTATTAGTATTGATATTCTATTTGTTCATAGATTACTTCTTAATAATATGCATACATAAACTATTACCAGCACCAACTATCTGAACAACTTGATTTAGTTGCATTTAAAAATTTAAAAACAGTTTTAAAGTAAGAAACCAAACACATCCTGAGAACCTCTCAGATAAACTCTCTCTGATTATTCGTAAAAAAAATCAAAAATCATGTCCCATACAAAAAGAAGAAAACATGATATGTAATTGGTTCAGATCTTGACTGCAAATAACATAGTAGAGGATATAACTAATATACAAGAAGACATGTAGATAGGAAGTACAAACATAATATGTTTTTATCTCTATCTTTCTCTTCTCGTTAACTTCTTAATCAATTAGTGAAATAGTCAAATGATAGTCTGGTTTAAATATTGAATAAATTATCTACTCAATAAATCGTCTTCTCTATGTATATTAAATATGTAATATTACTATAATTCAAAATTAACAATGAAAATAATTAAGATCAAAATAAACTTAATTAAATAAATAGTATGCAAAATAATAAATTTATACATTATTTTATTCCAACCCTAACACTTTAAAAAATTATCGCACGCAAGTTATTAATCGTGTATTCAAAGAAGTACAACACTTTCTATTTGGAGGCACTGTCTTTACATCATGAGTTCAGACATAATCATAAGCTTTTGAATCTAAATAATAATATTTAAGTTGCTGACTATTGATTTGACGAGGGTCAAGAAAATATTATTATTTTAAATGCTTGAAAAATGTCAGAATATAAAATATTTTTTATTACTTTTGAGTAATTTTGAAAAAGCTTACATTAATGAATATTTTTTATAAGAATAACTAAATAAAGACGTTTTAGAAAGCAATTTATTTTTATATATAATTCCAACAATTTAATTTAAAAATGACATAATAAAAAATGGAAATAATGGGTGGGTGTAAAGCATGAGACATAAAGAGTGAAATAATGGGTTGTGTTGCACTTGAATATGGATGGACCCTTTGGAAAAAGATGAGAAGATTAAAAAGAAGCGACAAAGCTCCATCGACAGGGTTCGGTTGGTAGGGTTCTTGTAGGACCTCTGCTCCTTTCCAAATTAAGCCACCCAACAAACTTTAAATATCATGTCTTAGCCTCTAATTATGTTAAATCTGTCATATAAACTAAAATTATTTTAAATCATTCTTTATTTCATAGTTTTTTATATTTGACGTTGTGAATTTGAAATCTCGTAAAAAATAAATAAATTTCTAAAAATTACAAATAAGAATGAAGGAATATATGAGTTTTTATCCAAACATTTCATATTTTACTATATTTTTTTTTATAATAATTTTTTTTATATGATCACAGATTATTATTTTTTCTTTAAGTTTCAAAATCTAACTGAGATATCAACTTTAATAATAATATAATATAAGAATTTAAAAAAAAACACGAAAAATATATGATTGAGTTTTTTTATCCAAAATCATGAAATAAAAATCAATTTTAGAGCTAAAAAAATAATTAGTTGTTATAGTAACTAAATTATAGACCATTTTAGAAACTAAAAAAAAAAATTGATTTCTAAATTAGTTTATATTATTGTTAAATGGTTTATAAATTGGTATCTAGTTATATATCAAAGTTTTTAATTAATTAGATATCAATTTAGAAACTATTTAACAATAATATAAACTAATTTATAAATAAAAAAAATTAGTCTCTAACATAGTCTCTAATTTGGTTACTATAGCAACTAATTATTTTTTTGTCTCTAAAATTGATTTCTATTTCATGATTTTCTTGTAATGTTGATTCAAGAATTTCTAAATTTAAAAATCAATAAATCTTCAACTATTAATTAAAAAATATGTTCAATCACATATAAAATATACCTAAGTTTATATCCATATATTAGTTTTTTTTTTCATTTTAACTATTAAAATAATTATTCAAAGAAGTGATTAGTCATATTAGTGTTCTAAAAATATACTTTCTTGAATCTTGAATTTATAAAATGTAAAACATGAAAAATATAGAGTAATAATTGAAAGACACTTCGTTATTTTTTAAACATTCACTAAAAAAAATTTCATGAAATAGAAACTAATTTTAGAGACTAAAAATAATTATTTGCTATAGGGACTAAATAAATTTTTGGTTTATAAATTAGTTTCTATTATTATTGTTACATGGTTTATAAATTGGTATCTAATTAGCAATTAAAGTTTTTTGCTAGTAGTTAAAACCTTCGTTGCTAATTAGATACCAATTTAGAAACTATTTAAAAATAATATATACTAATTTATAACCATTTTTTAATTTTTTGTTTAGTTTCTAAAATATCTCTAATTTAGTTACTATTGCAACTAATTATTTTGGTTTCTAAAATTTGGTTTCTACTTGATGATTTTTTTTTTAGTGATTGAATTTTATTTTATTTTTATCATATCTTATGTTTATAGTTTTTATAATGTAAAATATTAAATTATAGAGTAATTATTGGTGAAAAGAAACAAGGAAAATATTTTTTATGGTTTTATATTTAATGAAAAAAATGAAAAGTTTGTCCGTGCATATATACTCAACTTATTATAATATTATAAATTTATCAATAAGATCATTTGTCAAATATGTTTATCAGATTTTATGAATGATATATTTGAAGGGATTATTTGTTGAACACATATAAAAAGTTTATGGTTTATTAGAGGCATTTTTTCAAAATGTATAAAGAAAACTTACGATTAACGTTTAGAAAAAATATTATTGGTAAACGTTTCGACATCTAGTTTATCAAGATGGTAGCAACTATACGTGAATATATTTAAAAATGATAATCACAAATTCTATATATCATTGAAAACTTAATGAATTCATAATACAAATCGATATTTTTGTTAATTGTTTTTCAAAATTAATATTATCATGTTTTAAAAGTTAATAAAGTTTGAATTAATTATATTATTCACTATTACTTTATTAGAAAAACAACAATCAATAACAATGGAAGTTTGCTTCAAATAGTAATATATACATTCCCTTCATACCTATTTCAAATTCAGTAATAAGAATTATGATATTCAGTATATCCACCCAAAATATATGACATATTTACTTAATGTTAGATACCAATTTACCAGAATTAAGAGATAAACTTACCCATTTATCATATTTATTTTAAATTCTTGTTTACACTTATCTCAAAATATACTTCACTTAAAGTAATTTTAACTTTATAAGTACTCTCAACTCTTATCTAAAGGAGAATCTCATTCCAACAACAATTGATTTAATATTGAGCCTACTTAGTCAGACATAGAGTGTCATTATACAATCATAAAAAAGATATTTTATTTAATAAATGAATTAGAAAAAATGATTTAATCAAATAAATATTTTAATAAAATTTTATTATATTTTTTGATGATAATAAAAATACAAATAAATTATAAAATATCATAATCATATATACAAGCTTCGGGATATCAGAATCCGGTGATATCTCAGAAAACAAAAATATGGTGACTAGTTTTTTTTACCTCAGAACAATCTGCACCACGACTAAGAACGAAAGTTTCTCTCCACCACCATAACAACCCACTACACCACCAGCTCCGTCGCCAAGCACTTCTCTACAATTTTTTTTTTCAAAACAAACAAAAACAATGTGGGTTTAAAATTTTATGTTGGGTGTATATAAAAAATATATGGTGCAGGGAGAAACTGCCGTCCACTAATTTTGTGATGGTGCTTTAAAAAAAAAAAAAAAAAAGTAAGTTGGAAGTTGAAATTGGGAGGTGAGGTGAATAGCAATTAGCATGGGCCTGCTGTGTTAGTCTGCCAGTGGTCCAGTCCAGTCCAAATTGTTGAGCTTCTTCCAATTTCTCCAAAACAAAAAAACGCATATGAGTGTATAAAATGAAATTGAGCGTTAGAAACTTCGGGAACAATCTATTTTCCATTGGATTGCCGCCTATTCTTCGTCCAATCTCTTCTCCTTCTTCCAATCCAGATTTCATATTTTCTGTAAGTTTTCTTTTCAATCTTATCATTGCTTCAAACACACTCCACCAAGCTTTCTATTTTCTCATTTAATTTTACCCAATTTTATTCTCCTCATCTCCTATGTATCTAAACCGCTTCATTTTTTACACTCTTCCTCTATTCTTTTAATAAAACTTCTTCAGATTAAAGAGTGTGAAGAATCTTATTGTTGCTTAGTACATGGCTGCGATCCTTAATTTTGTAGAAAAAATTGTGATCGTAAACCATTTTTTGAAACCTTGTATAAAAGTTGTATGCGCCATTTCATTTAATAACTGATATGCATCAATTTTCGTTATCTCTGCCAGTTGCGTGTTTTTTCTCACGATGGATTATTCATAAATCTAAAGCATGTTTTCAGGTAACGGACGGCAGCTGTAGAAAAAATGCGGGGTTCTGTTGCACTCGTGCTACCTGCAAAATGCAGGTTCTGGCGAAAGTACTCGATGAATGGATCACGGGGTATTTTTGATGCCTTCTACTTTTATTATTGTATAGATTGTATTGAATACATTGACTATTTTGTTTTTTATTTTTTGAAGCTTTTGTTAGTTTGTTACTTGTTAAACTGCGGGAGCTTTATAGGATAAGAAAACTAATTTATTAAACATAATTTTATGCGTGAAACAGGATTATTGGCGACTTCAACACCTAAGACACAAGAGGAGAATGAAGCTAGCAAAACGAGGATAGAGATGGCTGACCCAATAGTCGCCTATAGCAAGCCTCCACCACTGCCACCTGTTATTGGACCGTTGGTTGCTCTATTGTTTATGGAGAGTACCGATGAAGGTGACAATCTCTAACCATCTGGTGCAAGCAGTTCTTAGATGTAATATAGGTGATTCTTACTTGAAGAAAGTCTTAGAAATAAAAAACACTAGAGTGATTGCAGAGCTTAGTAATCGAACAAAGAAGCTCCATAGCTTTATGTAGCCATCTAGGAGAGGATGAAGCCAAGATGCTATAAATATATTGTAAACTTTCAATATCCATGTTAGTATTACATGAGGGCTTCTCAAGAACCCTGCAGGAACATGCACATGTGTATGTTAATTGAATTTTTTTGGATAGTTTAAAGGAATTGTAAAATATAGGAACGATGACTTACACTCAGCTAGATTTGGAAATTTGTCAAATGTCGAAGTCACGTTTTTCAATAGGGTCTGAATTTTTGAAGAGGAAACGCCAATTAAACATATCCGGGAAAAAAACAAAAGTATCATACGATTATCAGATATGAGATGGTTGTGCATAAAGGATAAAAATACTAAGGAAGAACCAATTCACGTTTTGGGGCTTACCAAAACTATTCTTCCTGGTTTGATAGGTGATTCAATCAATACCTCGGCTCTCCTGGATTTACTTTTATTGTGAGCACATGATTTACACAAACAAAAGACTGGAATATTTTGCTACTTACCAAATGATCAGGTTCACTCCTAATTTTGTTAACTTGAAGAAGGTGCAACCTCTTGTGAATGGGATTTGTTTCTCTTTCCATTCTGCCATACCACAATTATGACCAACCTCTTGAGCATTTCTTTCTCAAGAAAACACTAAATATTAACGAAAAAATTTATAAATGTAGGAAAGAAATATGACCCATATGCCAGTTTGCTGCTGCAGTTAAATCATCTCCCTCGTATATATGTTTCACCCTGAATTTCACATTCCGGCCCATGCATTCAGTAAGCTGTTGTAAGAAGCGCATTACTTCCTGCAATGTTATTTTTAGATATCTAGCAAAGCTATTTACTCTTTGCAATCAACCATGGCTTAGTTTTGGTAAGATTTTGTATGGTTCAGAAACAAACCTTCTTTCCCTGGAATGGTTTGGTGAAGGCATAGTCTTCAAAGCAAGCATCTTCGGATATGCACTCATCCAATTGTGTCAGATCTTTGCCGTTGATGCTTGCGAAGTACTGATCTACAGTCTCTGCTGGAGAGAGAGAATTTTGCTGAGAATTGGGATCTTTCTTTGATGCCATTGCTAAAATTCTGTTTCTACCCGAAGAATTGTTTAGGATATTCTTCTTGATGGTGTGTCGTTTTATCTCCATGTTGTCTGGGTGGAAGCAGCATTTTGTTCTGCTGGAGGGGAACCTGATGGCGAGTCTCTTTGTGACGTTGGAGTCTATTCCCAGCCAATGGCATGGAGTTCTGGTTGGTAAATTGATCACAGCATCCATTTGTAATTTTTTCTTATGTAAACATTACCATTGACGAGCAATGGCAACTCACAGACACTAATACCTTCTGCTTATGTGACTTATTTGAGGAAAAGAACAATAAGCTTTCTCTAGCTTTAACCAAAGAATCAGTCCAAGTTTGCTTAGATGCTTCATTTTTTTTGCTGTATCTGACTTGACATGAAATCCAAGAATATGTTATCTCATCTTTGTCCACCTTGGAACTATTTCTACTACTATTTTACCTCCACTACTTTGATTCGCAAACTTCTCATCATTTTCTCTCATTGCTCCTTTACGAAACTGGTATAGTTATTGAACAGTTTATTCCATCTCTCTTCGGCGTGACACGACACATCTAAGTCAAAATAAATAAATAAATAATAATTGTGTTATTTTTTCAGATTGGATCCAAGTCTAATTCCCATAGCCTGTTGCCTCGGCCCAATACATTGGACTAGTCTAATTTACGGCTTCTTCTTCCTGCATCCTTACTTTTTTTTTCCTGCACCCCCACAATTTTATAATTTTCAAAACTAGCCTTGGCCTTTTATTTGAAAAAGGGCACCATGGTGCAGTTTGTTTGACACTGTCCATCTTCTTCATTCATCTCAGATACTGGTGGATAGTAATTTTAGCTACATGGAGCAAGGTGGAGGAGTGAGTTGCGTTGTCGAAGTGTTGCTTGGCTTCTAGAGTTAAGAATTAAGTTTTTTTTGAGCATTGGTGGTTATGGTGTTTTTGTGGTTATCGGAAATCGGGATCCAGGAGTGTGCTACGGATTCATCAATCCAGAAGTGAATCATTTTGTTTTTCAGATGAGGGGGAAAGGTAAGACCCCTTTTGACTCCAAGGGAAACTTAAGATACTCCATAATATTGAAGTCTCTAACACTGCTATTTAGATATTATGTACTACCAGAAGCACCAATCTAGGTTACCGGACGCGTCAATTCGAAATTTTACTAGAAGAGTCAATTTGAAATTCTTACCAGACTCACCAATCCAAAAGATTTACTAATTCCTCAATCCGGGATTTTTTTGCAGATTCCATAATCCAAAATGTGGAAAAACAAATACAAATTCTTTATTCTGTAAAATTATCAGACTACATTGTCTGAAATAATACGTATGAACTGCAGAAACGAAAATTTGAAGAAAAAATGAAATTGCACATTCAAAAAAAAAAAAACTTACCTTCTTATCTAGTAACTCATCAAAAGAAACCACCATTCTCCCACCAACTGATACGCTAGATGGAACGATGTTGTTGAGAGAGGAATGGAGTCCTTGGAGAGGCATTGGAGTTCGTTGAGAGAGGAATTGAACGGTGTCGTTGAGTGACAAAGGAAGAAAAGAATATTTCAGGTCTTAAGTGCATTTTAGGGTTTTTAAAATATAATATGACTGTTTTGTCTTTGCATAAGATTGTGGGGGTGCAAGAAGAAACTACCCTAATTTGCTTAGTCAACATCAGTAGGAACCCAAACCCTAGATTTCGGCAAATTCTCCTTGCACCTCCATATCTCTATGCTACACCTCCATATTTTTCTTTAATTTCATCAATAACCTTCTAAGTATGTTGGAGAGAGTAGTGTCTTATTAATTTTCAAGTGATGGGGTTGTTTGTAGTAGTTGGTTGGTGGCAAAATGGAATAAAAAACTTATCTTAACACTACGACTAAGAAGGAGGTATGCGACTAAAAAAAAGTATAATGAAATACTTCATTTAAAGTTATATATATATATATTTATTTATTAGTGAAGTTATCGATGTTTATTTAAAGAAGAATGTTTAAGTATATTTTTTTTTTCAGATCAGACGTAAATATATAGCAGTGAGTCGTATATATAACAATTTATACCTCGATATTGATTGCCTCAGGAGTAACTACATTCTGAGAAGTCACGTCCAGATGTTCTGCAAGGAAAGAAGCAGAGACAATTTCTATCTGTCCATGTCCTTCTGTCCACCCTAACAGGAGGCAGCCCTGAATCTTCCACATACTATACAACTTCGGTCAAGCAAACACCATGCAGTCAACCGTCACAAAATACACTAATTCAACACATATCAGACAGAAACATTGACAAATTAACATAAAACGGGTACCAACCTTCTTTTGTTTTTGTATATCATTGTGCACGGTGGCCGTGTTTTATATCAGCAAAACAAGTTTTATAACCATGTGACACCGCATCATGTGTATATATAAATGACATGAAAAATGTTTCATACACACCCAAATAACATACCATCATTTATTAATATTTGCTTGACCTGAAGGCTCTATAGTAATATAAATATACACAGCCAGCTAATTTTGTAGTTTCACTGAAACTGATGCAGCCACAAAAGAATGCGACATGCTCCCTGAATTGGTGCGCCAAATGTCAACAAAACCTATCTGTCCAAGGAAAGAAACAAGCGAATAGTGAAGATAGCATTGGTTGAAGATCCCACTGATTTACCCGCACGTGTTCATCACTCCTACTGGTGAAGGCTGAAATGAACATAACACTATATCTTTGAAATTATATAATATAATATAGTATATGTTTCGATTTCAAGTCTATTACATTTACATTTGAGATATTATATTGTTTACTAAGATAATGATTTTGTTCATAAAAGTCATTTAAGTAGGTTAAGAGAAGAAAGTGTATTTAAATTGTTTTTAATCTAATTTTTTTCACTTTATGTGAATGCATAGAAATAGGCCTTGAACATTTGTTTTTGTTTCACTCAAAATCAAAGATATGGATTCGACGCTGAACTTGTCATGCGTTGAGAGGAAAGGAATCTTTATAGGGTAAGACAAAATAGCTGGCATGCTCCCTAACTCACACCAACGAGAAAGTGCTACTTCACCCTCTTTCCCAATATTCATTTGCATCACTCTCCCACGGCTCTGTTACCTAACTATAATATATTATCGATAGAGTTTTTCAGGGTTCTATTCTATATAAACTCCTTGCTACCTTCCATTTCCTCTTATCCACCTCTTCACACAAACACTATTTGCTTCCTCCATTCAAAAGACCAGTTTGTTTACAATGAACAACAGAATGGGTCGTGTTTCAGCTGCTGAATTTGCCAACAGGAACAGGTTGAGAAGCCAAAAGCCACTTCCAAAAAGAGGGCAGATTAAGTCCAAGATAGCGGCTAATGCTTTTCATTCAATCATCTCTGTAATTTCCAGAGCATCTTCCTCCGGCTTCAATTCTCCGAGGAAAATCTAGTTGCTGTTATGCACCATTAATTTTTATTCTACTAGTTCTTCACCTTCCTTTATAGTTGTATTCCCTTTTAGGTAGCTTTCGTTCCATGCTTTTTATTGTTTTCTCTCACTCTCAGTTAGCAATCTCCATTTTTGAATGTACACTCAATTAGAAAGGAGTTTTTTCAATTTCTAGCCTATGCTGTGCACTTAATCCATTATTTCTTAATTAATAGTTATACCACCAAGGTTAATTGGCTACTAGAAACAATGCAGTGCGGCGTATAAAAATGTTAAATCATTATAATTTGCAAGCTTAATACATTTTAAAAATTTCTAGTAAAAACTTATAGTATGATCACCTCCTCTGTTTTTACTTGAACCTCCATATATTCTTGTGTCATCCCATATAAGAAGTACGTGAAAATACTTTTTTATTCTGCTTGTAGCACTCACTAGATTTATAAAATCTAAAATCAATTAAATTTTTTTTATATATTTAAGATTACATCATCTGGAAGCTAATCCAGAATATATTTTTTTAAAATGGTATTCTCGATTATATAACTTGAAGTTTGGATTTGAGAGTAACTTTCAGATTAATTAATCCGGATACGCATCTAAAAAATTTTCTGAATTACATAATCAAGAAATTAATTTCATATTAAAAAAGATTTTTGGATTATATAATCCAGAAACTAACCATGCATCTGAAAAAAAGGTTTCTGGATTACATAATCCGAAAGCTAATTAAGAATTTGGAAAATGACTTTCGAATTATGTAATCTAAAATATTAGAGAAGGACATTTTTTAAATTAAAAAAAAAATTTGGGGATGAGAAAAGAACAAATGGAGATGCAGGAAGAAGGAGTCTCCATGGTTAGCGCATGGTTTGTCAAGCCTTTTTTTGGACGCATGGTATATCGCATGGGTCTGGATAGACTGTTTCTTCCTGCATCTCCATATCTTCTTCTGCCACCTCCATACACAACATGAAAATATCATAACTACACCAGTTACAGATATTCTCATTATAACCTAAGCTTAAACACTTCCAGCTTAGTCTTCAGCATGATGCCAAAACCTCCCCCACAAAGTAGATACTCTTTCAAAACATTAATAA
>Ga0123342_1001307_pt1 | contig 41815 bp, 26 predicted proteins | sample Turbeawhitnodule_FD_89960 | JGI IMG/M metagenome (GOLD analysis project Ga0123342, IMG submission 89960) | Root nodule microbial communities of legume samples collected from Mexico - Turtle bean Mexico white nodule | ecosystem: Host-associated > Plants > Roots > Nodule | place: Mexico: Nepantla...
GTGACAAACCCACCAACACCTCCAACCAACTATAAATCCAGTATAGGCCGTAGTCTTAAAACTCTTGGCATCTGGGAGTCCTAATTATAACTTCTAATGCAAAGCATTGGATTAAGAATCCAGGTTGTGTGTACTATTCTTCTTTGTTTAGTTAATCTGTTATCATTCTACTCTAACTTGTTTATGCAATCATTTTCTGCTAACTTTTACCCATGATGAAAGTCACTTTGATAACTTTTTGGCAGTGGAACTAGATTGTGCACAACGTGTTTTTTGAACAAAAACTTTAGTATTTTGGGGGCATTTGGAAGAACTTAAGGGGAACTTACGGCTCCTTCTGGCTTATTTCAATAACTTTCTTGGAGAACCTTATCAATACACACTCCTTTTAGTTCATTCCATCATGTTTCATGCTCAAAATTATGTCATGACCCTTAATGTCTTAAGAGCTTATCAGACAAGTGCTTGATTAAATTGTTTACCTGAAGGCACCTTTGAGTTACTATACTAATTGTAATCGATTTCTTTCTAGTTATCAGTCTCATGAAGTCTATCTGTTTTGCATCTTGTTTGATTTTCTGAATCAAATTTTATAATCTGAACCAGAGATCTTTCGTACAATAACTTTAGCATGGAAAACTCAGGGCAGCAGCCATGTCAACGTGGAAATGTGTAAGAATCCTTGCATATGAGAACATTTGTTTGCAACTTAAAGAGCCTATCTGAGTCATAACTTTCTGTTGTATCCCATAGGAACTTGTTTGCAAGCTCCTCGATGGACAATAGCTCGTAAGTTTGATATATCTTTTGACATTTCCCTTTCATATGGTCATTTTAAATTTTATATGATGGGATCATGCTAAATAGCTTTGTTACTTTGGTCATTCTTTCAGAGAATCCATTTCATGTTTAAAAAGTGTTGCTTGTCCTAAAAGTAAGTTTTACTTTTCTTTTTTTATAACAAATTTTTATACAAAGTTAAATTGTCACTAACCTTTACTTATTTACCATGTTTGAATGCTCTTAACTCTTTAGCAAGTGTACCAAATCAAACTAGTAATATTGAAAAGTCCAAGTATCGTTTGTCAAGAGATTTGCACAAGTTTAGCCAATATGCAATTTCACTAAATTTCGACTAAAGACTTAAAGGCATCGATTTATTAAATTTGAAGAGTAGAGTTAATTCTAAATTCAAAGCATCAAAATGACTAACTTTAAATGATATTACTTCACACGGACAAAGATTTACCGGGTTGGATTTCATGAACTTTTATAAATGTACTTTCTCTATCCAATATATACCTAAAATAATGTGAAACACATCAGTTCCTTATTACTTTTTACACTAAGTTTGCATGAAGATCAAGTGTTATAGAATGACCAAGAGATAATAGGTTGTGTCTAATATTATATCCCTAAGTTGTTCAATCTTGAGGACCAAGTTCTAAAATCATTTCCAATGTTTAGAAGCAACCCAAATCATAGATGATCAAGCCACACAACATTAAGCATCAAGGAAGAACACAAGAATTATGAGAAGAGATTTGTATTGCAGTAGAGAAACTACATATAGATGAGATTCATTACATCCAATCCCAATGAAATGGGGAGTTAGCTACTCCAAGACATTTAAAGTACAGAAATGGTAAAGTAAATGACTAGCTTGAAGTTGGAGGTCCTCCTGGATCTTTCCTTCATTCCATTTCAGTAGCTCCAAACATACGTTTTTTATTTTTCCCTCCAAAAGTCCCTGCAATATGTTAAGTTCTCTCTTTTTTATCACGTCCAAAAAGTAGACTCTCGTTGGGTGAGCTTATCTGTTTGCTAGGTAAAAGACAACATTGTAAAAGGTGCAAAGTTTCAGCTCTCACTCAACAAATCCATTGCTAGCCCAGCAAATTCAAAGTCATTTTCTCTTGGTGAGGCTTCAAGTTGTTGGGCGAAAAACTCCAATGTTGACTTTCACCTTTCATGACTTCAAGCCTTTATTTCTCTACAAAATCTACGAAATAAGTAGTAATCACTTCTACAGAAAAAAAAATGTTTTAACAATGATTTTTAACACCAATTGAAAAGACTATATCATAAATACAACTAAAGAGGTCCAATACATATGTTATAACTACTTGCTATCACACTTATCAAATACCACACTAAAAAATCTTATAGTGAAGTTACAAAATTGCTATTAACCGAGTTTTCCAAAATTCCATGCTGTGAAAACTATAAACTAATCATTTTGCATTATGAACCAAATAACATGTCACAATAGTACAAATAGAACTTTGGAATTTTGATGATCTATAATCACTATTGACTCGTTTTCTTCTGATCTGTCTTGCTTTTGGGGATAGTGCAAACTTATCATATATGTCTAATACCTTTTTTACTCACTAATATGCTTGTCCCAGAATCATACTCTCTGCATATAAATTGTGGTGGAAAGCAAGTAACAGTCAATGGAAATGAAACATATGATGACGATACAGATAATGCAGGACCAGCAAGATTCCACTTAAGTGGAAAAAACTGGGGATTTAGCAGCACTGGTCACTTCATGGATAATGACCGTGCAGAATATTATATTTGGCTAAATCAATCTAAGCTTTTCATGGATGATGCTGAATTATACATGGATGCACGTGTTTCTCCCATTTCTCTTACTTATTATGGATTTTGCCTGGGAAATGGAAACTACACGGTGAATCTACGCTTTGCAGAGGTCATGTTTACTGAAGATCAAACATATAACAGCCTAGGAAGGCGCATATTTGATGTCTACATTCAGGTAAATTATCTCAAACTTTTGTAGTTTTATTTTGTCTGTCATGAGTATTTCATTTCATGAAATTGAAAAACCCTTTAGTCAAAGTTGCCATGTTCAAATTCCATATCTTCAAATTTTAAATCTGATTAGAGATAGATATGTCCTTTTATACTCCATGTAGAACATTAGAATACCCAAAATATCACATATCAACTGGAGAAGTTTTCCCACCTTGGCACCTCATTTCATTCATGAATTTGATTACTACAATTAATTAAAGAAATTTGGATATTGCATACTTAAAATTGTGGTCACTATGAGGCATTAAGGTTGGTTTCCTTTTCATGCAGGGAAATATGGTGCTGAAGAGTTTTAACATCGCAGAAGAAGCAGGAGGAGTTAATAAAGCAATCACAAAATCATTTACCATTGTGATTAGTACTAACACGTTGGAAATCCGCCTATATTGGGCTGGGAAAGGGACAATTGGTATTCCATTTAAATCAGTATATGGTCCTCTCATATCAGCTATTTCTGTAAATCCCAGTGAGTTGTACTTCTCATTCAGTACTTCATATTCATATAGCACCTGGATCTTACCATGCAAAATAATATTTTTTTCTATTATAATCAAGCAGACTTCATCCCTCCCTCAGAAAATGGAAGTAGAATGTCTGCAGGTGCCGTGGTTGCAATTGTGGCTAGTGTAGCAGTTTTTCTAGTCCTGGTATTTGGTATACTTAGGTGGAAAGGCTGTCTAGGACAGAAAAGTTCTTTAGCAAAAGGTAATTGCGAATAACTTATTCTATGATGATGAAAAGCTTTGTGCTTCAACTTAAGGACTTTCAATGTACAAAACTGAAATCTTGCACGCAACATAAATTTTCGCACCTAAATTCAGGCATGCAGTTAAAGTTCTTTGAAAAGCAAACTTCACTTTTTATTATTAACACTCTTTTGTAACTCAAGACACTTGATTCTAACCCTCACACTCGTTTACTCTATGTTTCACTTCTCTTGGTATTTTATTCTTGCTTCTTCACTCCTTAAGCATAATGGTGATAACTCCACAAGTAACAAAGTGAATTCATTGACAAGGTAACTAAGCTTGGATATATACATAGAACTAAAGAGATGTTACTAATTAATGACTCTATATTCATTAGTGTCCATCATTCTGTTTATGAACCACTAGTGATTTGTTTGTGCGATTGATCCAGTTTGCCAATGGTTACAAAAGTATTAATAATATAGAATTTTCTCGACCACATGAAATCTACAGTCTTTCTTTGTTTAATTGACAGAGCTAAAGGGTTTAAAATTGCAAATGGGTCTATTTACCTTACGACAAATCAAAGTAGCAACAAACAACTTCAACAAAGCCAACAAAATTGGAGAAGGAGGGTTTGGTCCTGTGTACAAGGTAATTTGGAAAGTATTGCATATCCCCTCAATTATTATGCATCTATTTTAATTGAAGATATTACTTTTTGATATTGCATTGCTCCATATGCAGGGAACTTTATCAGATGGTACAATAATAGCAGTCAAGCAGCTTTCTTCCAAATCAAGTCAAGGGAATCGTGAGTTTCTAAATGAGCTTGGCATGATTTCAGCTTTGCAACACCCTTGTCTTGTTAAACTTTATGGATGTTGTGTCGAGGGAGATCAATTATTGTTGGTCTATGAATATATGGAAAACAATAGCCTTGCTCGCGCTTTGTTTGGTAATTTTTTCTTATGAGGCTGATTTCAGTTGCCCCTTCTATGATATTTCCCATCTTCTAACTTGTGTATGCATATGAAATTTTTGTGTAATTTAATTGCATTCACCAATGAAGGTGCAGAAGAACACCAAATAAAATTGGATTGGCCTACAAGGAAAACAATCTGTGTTGGTATTGCCAAAGGTTTGGCATACCTCCATGAAGAATCGAAATTGAAAATTGTTCATAGGGACATCAAGAGCACTAATGTGTTACTTGATAAAGATCTCAAACCAAAGATATCTGACTTTGGTTTAGCCAAGCTCGATGAAGAGGACAATACCCACATAAGCACTCGAATTGTTGGAACTTAGTGAGTCTCTATATTTTGATTTTTCCATACAGATTTTATGAAGAAATGTTTTTTATGCATGATATGATTAGACTATGAAGCAATAAAACAGAGAGGTTACCAAATTGCATACCATGTTGAATTGGATTTAGCCAAGTAGTTAGGCATTAAAAAGAAATTGAGAATGGAAAAGCTTGAGCAATCAACACGTTATGCAGCTAATAATGTTGTGTGTGTGCAGTGGATACATGGCTCCCGAGTATGCCATGCATGGCTATTTGACTGACAAAGCAGATGTTTATAGTTTTGGAATTGTTGCCTTGGAAATTATAAGTGGGAGGAGCAATATGATCCAACGACATAAAGAGACATCATTCCATCTTCTTGATTGGGTAAGTACTTCCATGAAGTGTTCAACAAAAATGTTATTTTCCTTTAAGAACCACAATTTTCACAGTTGCCATATAATATCAAATTTGACAGTAGAATCTTCCTTGTGACTACTTATTTTCTTTGAACTAGAATCATACTAGAATCCAGCATAGATAAGATTATATCATTTGATGACCATTGTTTACCAGGCACATATGCTAAAAGAGAGTGATAATCTAATGGAGTTAGTTGATAGTAGATTGGGTTTGGACTTCAACAAAAAGGAGGTTACCACAATGATCAATGTGGCTCTTTCATGCACCAATGTCAGTGCCTCCCTTAGGCCTACAATGTCCTCAGTGGTAAGCATGCTTGAAGGTAGATCTATTGTCCAGGAGTTCATTTCAGAGTCAAGTGAGGCATTGGATGGGAAGAGGTTGGAAGCAATACTACAACATTACCAAGAGATAGAAGAAAACAATTTAAGTGAGACCAACAACCAGAGTCTCTCAGTGGATGACACATTGGCCACTTCTTCTATATCTGTAACAGATCTATATCCTGTAGACATGAATTCCTCATACTGGGAGAAAAGGGATTGGTGAGAAACCTTAGAAAGCAGATGTTGCTTTGGACTTGTAAGTTGTAATTACTTTGTCATGAGTTTGTGTGTACTTCACTTCTTTCTTCTATAGATCCTTTTGTGACTACTGATTCATGCTTAGTGGTCTTATTCAGATGAGTTTAATTGTCATACATTCCATACCCAAAGAACTCTATATTATTTTTAGTCAATTATAAATCATTTAGATATAATTTTTAAAATAATTAGTGTACTCGGACGACCGAAACGACTCTAGTGGACCAGTCAATAACTTGACTACTCGACCACTTAACCACAATGAGAAGGTCACATGACAGTATGTGACCGACTGACCCATGACGGCAACTCATGGGTTGACCAAGTCAGCAGAGTTAATCCACAATTAAGGGTTGTTTAGCACAACCCTAACCATGAACCAACCCCCTAATCCGGTCCACCAACAAAGGCCCATTAAGATAATATAAATAGCACACATCCCAAGAACCAGGTATGTCATTATCTATAGTACTCTCACACCCGAGTGCCGACACCCTAACTAACTTGAGTTTTGGAGTGTCTTCTGCAGATATCCTCCCTGCCTGTGAGACCAGACGACCGAAAAAAGGAATGTGAAAAGGAAGCTTGAAGTAGCAGTGACCGATCGAAGGTGAAAGCATAAACAATCGTTCTCTAGGCCCAATACCCGTTCGAGAACAATTATAATATTATAAGAATAAAGAAATTAACCGGAAGAGTTAATATGTTATTGGATGCACATTGAGCTTCATAAGATTATAATATTTTCTTATGAAAACACGAAATAAAAACACACATTTCATAAAGGACTCGATATATGACACTAGATTTTTTTTTTTTTCATTTTCTCTATCTCATATTTTGTATACATTTTTTTAAATAAATTAAAAATATAATTTTAATTACATAGTTATAAAAGATGTGCGCAGAAATTTGGAAATGTAATAAAACATTATTTATTAGTGTATTTATAATAAATTTTGAATTAACACAATAAATTATTTATTTTATATATTCATAAATTATTTATTTATTTAAAAATAAGATTTTAAAAAAATAATGACAATTTTATAACAAGAAAATTAATTTTAATTCAATTTTATTCATAATTTATAAATTTTATTTTTAAATAAATGGTGAGAAAAAATGTGAAATATTATTTATAAAATTAAAGGAGAAACTGATATGGCTAAGCTATCTTTCTCACCTTTCATTGTATATACACGAAGAAGAAGAAGAAAAAAAAAAAAAACAAATACATTAAGTTGATTTGGTGGTATGTAGATTTTGAAGAATGTTAAACATGTTTGTTTTTTATTATATAACGAAGTAACTTTAAGTCTAACTCAAACACTTCTTAGTTTACATTCGAAATGACTCTGATATCATATTATAAAGTGGACTTTAAGTCTAACTTAACTCCATAAAACTGGTTCAATGAGATGAGGTTTGCACCCACTTATATACAATGAAATGTCCTCATCTCTAGTCGAGGTGGGATCTCCAAGATATTATTTTCTGTATAAGAGTTGAAACATTCTTAAGATGTTGGTATAAGAATTGAAACACTTTTAAAATGTCTTATTTTATTTTATTTATTTATTATTAATAAAAAAATAAAACTCTCAAGTTTCATTATTCATGATGCTGTCATATCACATTGATGAATGTTGAACTAGTTGAACTATGAATTTGACCTACTTTACATTCTCTCTTTGATAAATTGGATTACCGGTAAGACAGGTAATAACGTATACTTCTTCTTAATTAAACACTAGAATGGAAGTTGGTTTTGTTGAATAGAGAATAATTCAGGAGAAGCGTATGTTCTTTGATTGCCACGTCTTTATCCATGTCTTAAATGCAAGTACAATAAAACTTAAAAGAGTTTCAGACCGCAACTGCAAAAAATTGATTCAATATTTATTGTGATGCACATGCACTATAAGAATCAAGTTTTTCAACCATGGATTTTTGTTTTTGAGTCTGCAGAGTATATATAACTTTAATTAAGCGCTAATTTTGCGTCCACTGGTGCAGAACGCCATAATATAAAGATAGAAGTAGCAGAAAATGAGTGTTGAAAGGGTCATTGAGTAATGAATGACTTCAATGGTGACAAAAAATCAAAGACTGCAGAAGATTTTATAGATTAAACCTGCATAGTCTAAAGTCAATTAATAGTTGCCAATGTGGAAGAAAAGAACATTCTTTGCCTCTTCAGCACTGCCGTTTGTGGACTGCTCCAATTAGAAGCTAAGTTAGGGTTAAGATTACGAGATAATCGTTTATTAATATCTAAACATAACTCAATATTATAAAATTGATTTATAACGTGCAGTTTGTATTCATATTATGAAATGTTTTTATCTCTAATCGATGTGAAATTTCTAACACACACTTCTTATGTCAAAATCTATCTCGTGTGTGAAACTATGTTTTATAGTGGGTAACCTAATAAATCTAACAAATTTTTCTTAGGATAGACTCTAAATAATTTTGATACCATATTAAAAAATAAATTTTAAACTTACTTATCGATTCATTTATATATTATGAAATGTTTGTATATCTAATCGATTTTCTTATATCTAATCTATGTGTGAGAATTCCAACCATAGTTATGCTATGTGAAAATTGTACATGCCTTAAAAATGTGTAACCTTAGTTATGCTAGTTAGATATTAACACAATTATAACCTTATTATACGTTCAACATCGCACACTATATGTACTCAATGATCAAATGAGTTTCATGTCATTCATTTGATTAGATATAATTCTGCATATATATTGAGATCATCTACATTTTCAACATAGAGAATCTTAATAATATATTTCAACTTATAAACATTATTTAATAAAAGTCAAGGATGAGTTAAGAATATACTTTTCTTGGCTTAATAAAAACCAACTATTTATATGCAGAAGCTACATTCATGTCCACAAATTTTAAACTTTCTTTATTTTAGATATAATATTTTTTTTATATGTAAGATAAAATAAAATAAAATTTATGATAAAAATGGTTTTTTTTTATCACAGTTCACATAATTTAACTAAGTAATTAATTCGACTACTCTTTTACATTTTATATATATTTTTACTTTAAAGTTTACAACATAAAAAAAAATAAAAGTGTATTTAAAAGAAATATGGTCATTTTTTAAGGGAGAATAGTAGATGTATTGCATTGATCCAATTAAAGACTTGGTCTTGGGTTTCATCCAAGTCACAATCTGCATTTTTTTCATTTTCTGATTGGTGCATACACCCGATGATTTGTATGAGGATGATTTTATAAGATATTTACTTAATATGTCAGGTGACTTTCTCTTGGTTAAGTTAAGTTATGAGTGTTTTGTATAGTCATACATGATAGTATGTCTACTGGAAGTGATTAAGGTTATCATTATGTATAAGGGTTGAACCACCAGTAAAGTAGTTCATATTTGTTAAATTTTTTTGTCGATTAAAAAAAAAGAGTGTATTTAGTAAGACTATAACTACTAATTTATCTTACTAACCTATAAACTAGTTTTTTCAAAAAATCATTAAATAAAAAAAATTACAAGAAAAAAAATACTAAATTATATACTATTTTAGATACTAGAAAATTATTGGTATCTAAATTAGTTTTTATTACGGAGAAATAGTTTCTAAATTGGTATCTAATTAACTAATTTAGATTATAAAGTTGGTAACTAAAATTTTGATAGTTAATTAGATACCAATTTAAAAACTATTTACTAATTTACATACCAATAATTTTTTTAGTTTATAAAATAATATTTAATTTAGTCAATATAGCAACTAATTATTTTTAATCTCTAAAATTGATTTCTATTTAATGATTTTCATATATATAATTTTATTTTTCTAAAAATGCATGTACATTAGTTTAATCATTAAAAAAAATTGAGATTACAAGTGATATAAACTTTATCACTTAATTATTAGTACAAAAGTAAAATTATACCATTATTTACATATAAAAAACACTAAAGTAAACTTATCTTCTAATAATAAATGTCACTAATTTTGTTAAGATTTGTAGTAAATTTGTGTGTGACTTTGCATGTGTCTTTTTGGCAATGTTTGACTTATGTAAAGATGGAGTGATGGAGAGTTTTACTTGGTGACTCAGTTTCCACAATGTGTCTTCTTCACCTTGGCCTTTCCCACATGACTTTAACCTAATTCTCATGTTCCCTTCCACAAACAGACAATCTCATTGGTCTCTTAGCCACACCCTACACTCTCTACTTTCTTCCCAATTAAACTCAAAATCTAATCAAATTAGACAATTTTCCATACCCAACTTAATTTTTTTTTCCATAATCTTAGTAAAGAGAAAGATAATACAATTAATAATAAGATATGATTATCATACACTTAGAAATGTGATACAACTTGGATAACACATATAACTAAAATAAAACATATAAATAAATACAAATTTCAATATATAAATTGAATTTATGAATTAAAATAGATTTATCAGATCTCTTATATTATTCATAGTTATTTAATATTATCTTATAAATTCATTGCTAGAGATCTTATATTATATAGAACTATGAGGATCAAAACAAACCATAAATAAGTATAAATATTATCTTATAAATTTAATATTTTTTTGTCTAGATTTTTTGTTTTAAAATATGTTGTTAATCTAACAAGAGAATGAAATAGTAACAAATAGTAATAGTGAATATGATTTTACGTGTGATTGATAAGTTGGAGTTTACATGTTAGGTGGACAAGTTTGTTTTATTGTATGTAATGTCTCCTTGTAATCACTTAGTTGAATTTTGTAATAAGAAAACAAAAATTCATCTATAAAATCATAGATATTTTTTAGAAATACTATTACTTATGAAAGACTAAACTCTATTTGACTTGTCAAAAATATTATTATTATTTTATATAAAAAATTTAGCAATGATAAGTTATTTTTAATAAAATGTAAAGTTTGTTATAAATTTATATGAATTTATATTGTACACGCGTGAACAACCAATACTTAAAAACTATGATTTAATTTAAAAATTATTTATTAATAATACAAACTAAATATTAATAATTTTTTTAATTTTTAAAATAATATTTAATTTAATTAATATAATAATTAATTATTTTTATCTTTAAAATTGGTATCTATAATAATTATTTTGTTACTGTTATCTAAAAAAAATTAAAGCAATTATAATTAAAAGATAAAGGACAGAGGACATATTAATATTTTGTTTGACAGGTTAAAGAAAATCTTCATAATGACTTTTTAATTTTCAGATTATATAATTAATTCATGATGATTTTTTTTTACACTTTACACATATTTTTTCATGAATTTATATAAAAAAATATCTATATTAATTATTGTTTTTATATAAAGGGAGTGAGAGAATATTCTATCACCTGAACAATTAATTTTTTCGTTTTGGTTGGATTTCACTTTTTTCTTTTGTTCCTTACTCTATTAACTCCTTCACTTTGGTCGGACTTCGCTTCCTTCCTTCGCCCTATACTCTCTACCTACGACTCGACTCTCTGGTCGGAAGGACACCTACAAAAGGTAATCCGACGTTCAAATGAGTATATTTGGTGTTTGATACAATAAACAAATCGTAATAACAGACATTGTTTTGGTTGTTGTGTCTATTTATATAGTTGTGATGGACTTTGTTACTATTATATCAAAATTAATACATAAATCGTAATTAAGAACGTATTACTTAATTATTCATATGAATTAACCTAGTTAATCATCATTTAACCTTAATACATTTACACATATCGATATACTGAATACCAAGTAAAACTAGTCACCAAATTATACTTAAAAATATAATAATTCTAAAAGCCGCTAAACAAAATAAATGGTAGTCGATAAATTGTAAACTTTTTTGGGGTAAATTTTTAGCGTAAGAAAATAAGAAAAACTAAAGAAAATCTCTCTGCAAAATAAAATAAAAATACTTAAAAAATAATTTTAAATAAGCTAATATTTAAAGAATTCTATAAAATAAATCATACATATAGATAAATATAAAGTTATAAAAAATGCACGGTTGAATTTGATTTAACAGTGAAAAGATTAAAAATGAATGTTTAGTCTGGTCTTATATCTAATCTAACAAATCATATTAACTATTTAAATATAAAAAATAAACACAAATATAAATTCTTAAAAAATAAAACATGTATCTTTTAAATTTAAGTGGCATAAAAAATAATTTTAATTATAAGGTCATATAATTCTAAGACATAGATACCGACATAAATTAATATTCTTTCAACCTTTTCAAAAAAAAGTGTATAATTGATTTATTTATTTTTCAGAAACAGATTAGACTATGCAATCTAATCGAATCTTATTTTATGAGTTATTTAGGTTAACCATCAAAACAAATATACTTTAATGGTTAAAGTTAAATGCTAGAAAATTAAATAAGAGAGATAACAAAAAAACGTACATAAAATGAAATATTCTTTATTATGTTTTAATGTGATCATTTATAACCTTTAAAAGGGAAATAATAAGTTATAAAAAGAAGACTGTTAAAAAATATAAATTAAAAATATTCAAATATTTTACCTAAAAATATTCTAATATTTTACCTAAAAATACAAAATTATTCCTAAAATAAATATTATTAAAAAATGTATGTTTGTATGAAAGATTAAAAAAAAACTTTGTCATCACAGTAAATACTATAAAAAATAATAAAAATAATATTAATACAACTATATGGATCCTTAAAATTGGTAGAATGGTGAGTACATGGAGATTTTAATATAAAATCTTATAATTTATTAAAACAAACCCCTGAAAAGTAACATTCAACTTCCACCTTCATTTTTATTTAAAGTAGGTCCTTATTTATGTTATCATTAAAAATTCATTATTCAGTATTTATATATTATCATTAAATACAATGTACATAGGGAGTTACTTGAAAAAGAAAGACCAGTGAAAGACACAAAGTTTTTTCATAATTTTTTTAACATTCAAATAATAACTTTTAAAAAAAATCTATATATACATCCAAAAATTAACAAGATCACCCATCCTTAAATTTATTAAAATAAAAATAATTAATCTAATTTTAAAAAAATTAAGATAAGAAAAATGGCTCTGTCCCTATTACGTCAACCATGTGACTCATATACTCATCAAACATATATTTCAATTTTATATGTTCAATTAATAGAATTGCATAAGGGTCAACCTAGAGGGCACAACTAGACAAACCAAACATTGCTGGCAAGTATAATAATCTTACCTAAAATCTTAAAGTTTTGTTTTCTTAAAGTTTTGTTTATTTATATGGATGTAGTGTTGGAGATGAAAAGAAGTGAAAGAATATCAGTTGTTTGAATCTAAAATTTTGCAGAAAAGAGGAGAAGAGGATATACAACAATAAATATCTTCTTCTCTTAAAATGAAGAGATGTAGAGGAACAGTCACATCAACATGTATTAATTCTGAATTTACTCTCATTCATCTACAAGAATTTTGAAAAACATTATTTTTTTATTTATATAAAATGTGATTTATTTTCTAATTTTATAGTATATATTTAATATTTTAAGAAACTATTTGAAGTTTTTTTTTTCTTCATTTACATTAATATTTTTTTTATCATTATATCTTTTTAATAATTATTATGTTTATGAGTTAGTATAAAACAAAATGCATGTTTTCTAGTACAAATAAATCGTATTAAGATATATGATTACTTTTGTATAAAATCCATCTTAGACAACATATCATTACATAAAAAATATTATAAAAAAATAAACAAACATAGAAACTAGATTAAATCTATGCAAAAAAAAATAGAAAATAAAAAATAAAAGTAAAAAATAGAAAATAAAAATAGCCTAAGCAAAAGTATATTAAGAGTTTAAACCAAAGAATGAAAGAACAAAACAAAAACAAGAAGTCAAATAATTTTTTGTTTCCTTAAACTAACTTCCATAAAGACAACAAAAGAACCATTAGATTCTAACAATCCAATTAGGTTAACCCTATTACATTGCTCTGTAAATTCTGTTTAACAACAATAAAAAGAGTCGACATTAATGATAAAAAAGCATTGCATGGACTTAGTTTAATTTAGTTAACTTAAAACAGTTTTGTCCTTTTAATATTGTGTTTTGTGAAACAAAATTCTGACATTAAAATAAGAATGTCGATTATTATAGTAATGCCGCCAAAGAGCATAGGAAAGTTTTAATTGGATTGGCTTGTTGCAAACTAAGTGCATAACTAAGATATCCACTAGGGTCATATTAGTCAGAATAATGTTTAAAAATTGGATAAGTCTCATACTAGAAACAAAATAATTATTTAACCAAAATGTTCTAAAAATAAGTTGTCATCTAACTATGATTTATTATTATAATTATAGTGTGTGTGGTGAGATGATTAATGTAGCTTTCACACACAGGATCATGTAAATTTTGCACCACTGCAATACTCAAGTAAAAAAAATGATAATTTTGGTATGAAAAGTATTTAAGATATTAAATGTGTTGTGTAATTTTAAATTAATCTAGAATAAAACTCTTAAATAACAAAAAAAAAATTGTCAACAATATAATTTAAATAATCATTCGGAAATCGCACATTCAAAATTAAATTTATACAATGCATTTAAGCCTTAAATATTTGTTTGTGTCTATAAAATATCATTTTCTTTAATTTACATCTCTCTCTCTCTCTCTCTCTCTCTCTCTCTCTCTCTCTCTCTATATATATATATATATATATATATATATATATATATCAATCAGTATCTAACCAACACATTAATCATCTGTTTTTTTTTTTTTAATTTACCTATACATATTATTGATGAAAAAAAATTGATGTTTGAATTTTAACGTCTTGAAGGATTTATACATGGAAAGTTTAACTGAATTAAATAAATTATGACGAATACATAAATATTAGAAGTGGCACATTCCTGAAAGAATGGGAGGATTTCAGGGATTCTGAAATCATATATATCACAAAAATGGGAACTGCAATTTGTTCTCTGAGGAAGATTTTGGCATTCAATGACAGGGACTTGGTCCTCACCATTTTTGTGATTAAACCTTGACTTTCCACTACCCTTTAGTCTTATAAATCTCACAAATGTGGAAATATGTTCTCTATAAATAAAAGGGTACACTTACAAATTTACTTAATTTTCTACACCAATATTTGGTTTTCCAAATTTCTCTCCCTTTCTGCTCTCAAATAGTAGCCGCAAATATGGAAGACCTGGATTCGCTCATCATCTACCCTGAGGTTTGTCATTGCATAATCATATATCATTGCATAATCATATCATATCATATATATATATATGTGTGTATATATATATATATATATATATGTATATATATGTATCTGTGTATGCTTCTGTCAGTCTTTTATCATTGCTGTTCTTTTCTTCTGCTGCATCCTTGACTAAAGTTTCTGTCTTTGAAGACCCTTTTTCCATTAAATGACATCTGCATTCATGTATTCTTTCATTTGTTACTCACTTCCATGATTGATCTTTATCTGGATCAAGTTTCTCCATTCAACTAATTCATTCCCTTGTTCTATTCGTTTTTCTTTGTTTATTAAGGACAAAGGTGAAGTCTTTGAAAGATTACAAAAGAAAATGTACTTTTTTTTATCTTGGTAAATGGCCATCTTTTGCGTATCCTATGAATTGGAGGAAAACTTTTACTGGGAAAGAACTCATTTTTATTTCAAATTGAAAGCATCACCTCTGTGATAAGTACTTTATCTAAGTTTTGTCAGTAACTAAATACACAGGCTTTAATGTTTTTCAGGTCTAAGGTTGTAAAATTTTCCATGGTAGAAAACTACTTTCTTGAATCTAGGATGTTTTATCATGGTAGACGCATCTCCATTCTCTTGTTTTTTTTTCTTTCTTGGTTTTACCTTCTGCAAGGATATGGTGCATTAATTGCCAGGATCCTTTGTTATTTTTCTGCGACATGTTTCAGAATTTAATCCTTGACCCCTTTCTCCCAACTTGTCCTTCTTCACATTAAATCTTGGACAATTTATTGTCAATAATTGTCAATTATTGATACTTGCTTTATTTATAAAAAATTTAACGTGTTTCCTTGTTTATAGTTTTATAATTAATCCCTTAATTTATTCTTTCCATAATATACCAAATACCCTTATTGTTGCTGTTTCTATAAATAGCATGTCTTCCATTTATTTGAGCAAAGGAAAATAGATAAATCTAAGTCTAGTTTTTGCCTAGGGTTGGTTGAGATTACGTGGATCTTACTTTGAAACAGTGTTTGAACCTGATGCATGCATTATGTGATCTACATAGACCTAACTCTGTCAATAGTCTTTGATAATTTAAGGCAAAAAGCATAAATCATGACCACGTCGCTTTCTCTGTTGTTTATTTACCAAAAGAAATTGTTGTCCATTTATCAAAAAAATTACTGATATGTTGTGTCAAAGTTTGGTGAGACTCCTTATTATTCAGCTAAACGTTATTCCGTAACTAGTACCAGTAATTAAGGCAACAATGAGTGAACTCCTGAAGACCTTAGAAATGGCTATTTGACTATCTATGAACACTTTTTTTTTCTTGATTGATTTTTCAGGGAGAACATGAGTTGAGGCAAAAGCTTATGGATGCCAGACTTGAACTTGAAACCACAAAACATCTCAAGACAGAATTGTTCAATCTGTTGAAAATGGCTTACCAAGAGAGGGATGAAGCAAGGTCTGATCTAGTTAAACTAATGAACCAGTTAATTCCCTCTAGTTCAAACAATTTGCAAAACGTGTTTGACATCCAAAATCATTTCACCTTCCCCCCTTCTGCTATTAGAGCATGCACAAGCATAACAAAATCTGACAATACTCTCTCACACGGTTCCCCACAAATGGAATTCTTATTTGACTCTTCCACAGAGTTTACAAACATCAATGCAGTTAACCCCATTGACAAAATGAGTAATCTCAATCAGAATTTGATTCAAAACTTCAACTTCTCAGCACCTAGTGTTTCGATGATTCCTTCTGTAAAGCCAATGTGTGATCCTGCTGCTGCAGTTATAGATCGTCTTGCCAATGAAAGAGGTTTGCCTCAAATGGGTCATCTCCTTCAGGCTGTGAAAGATGCTGGTCCATTGCTTAACACACTGCTCTTAGCAGGGCAACTTCCTACATGGGTAAACCCCCCTCCTATTGAAGAGATCAAAGTGCCACCGGTAGCCATAAAAAAATGTGATGTCAGTAGCATCCTTAAGCCTAACACTTTTGGAGAAATTGAAAATTTACTTCTAAAACCCAGGATTCCAACCTTACCTTATTCTTCAAATGCTCTCTCCACGTGTTCTGCTTCCATGCTCAACTTAGCTGCTCAAAACACTGCTTCATGGAACAATACATGGCAGTTGAATTCAACTTCTGGTGTCACTTCCAAGACCCGTCAATGAACGGCAAAGGCATCAAATTTTTCATCCCTTGGTCCTTTTTTTTTCCAAATATGTAAATGGCACTCTCAACTTGAGTGAATCGGCAACAGATAGCCTTTTTTGTTTTAATTAAAATGTTGTGAGCTCTCCATTTGAAAAGTGTAGGAAATTTTGGATTTTCATATTATTAAATGTATGTTGTGATCTGATACTTTTTTTCTGCCTATAACCATCAAATAGTTTTCTTTATCGAATTCAATTAGAATGTTAAATTTCTTCAACCTCTCCTTGTCATATTATGTTAAATATGTAAACTTTTGTAACAATTATTTCAAAAATAACATTTGGGATCATTTGATATGATAAAAGTTTTTACCCAATTCAAGAAAATTAAACTTGTTTGGATTTAATTTGCTCAAGAATTTTTAAATTTATCAATTTCTTGAACCTTTGATAGTATCTAAGACAAGAGCTGTCAGCAATCACAACGGAGAATCCTTAGTGTGATCTCCAACTATACTACTTCGGTTTGAACGTTCTGTGTCCCTATGTTGGCATAGTTTTCCAACTTAGTTTACTGCTACTTTTAGCAAACTCCAAACTTGATTTTCATTAAAATGTCTTCTGATTCTGCTGAACTCAATAACCATACGCAATGGAAGCTCGAAGAGGTTTTTTCAATTATTATAGTATGCGTTATCTTTTTTACACTGAGTAATTGCTTCGGCATATTCAACCGTCTGTTGTGTGGAATTTGCCGAGGCAGAAACCAGGTTCCAAGGCGACTTCTAGATGAGACGGTTCTCGAGGATGATCCTTCCATGCAGGTTCAAAGCCAGGGATTGGAGTTCTGTGTGGTGCAGTCTCTTCCAACGATTGAGTTCAAGAGAAACGAGGGAGAACAAGAGAAGGGAAGTAATGTGGAATGTGCCATTTGTCTCGGAGAGTTTGAGGAAGGTGAGTGGCTGAAACATCTTCCACAGTGCAGCCACAGGTTCCATGTTTCATGCATTGACACGTGGTTTCAGTCTCATTCAAATTGTCCTCTTTGTAGAGCATCTGTGCATCATCACGTGCTACACTGTTCCGTAGCTGCTTCTCACACAACATTGCTACAGCCTTTGAGGAGGGAAGACTTTGAAAGGGAAAATCTACCCAGCACACAACACTTCCTTCCCTCTTGATTTCACATCCCACCAACTATAATTTTTTTGTCTATCTTTGTTTTCAGTTTCCATTTTTTGTGAGGTGAACCCTTGGAGACTTTGAGGAAGAGGAGAATGAATGATACTATGATTCCTGGTAAATAGAACTTGGATGGTTATAGAGAAAGCTAACAACTTCAGACACCTCCATTTGGATCGTTATACGAGTGTCATAGAGATTAGTATGATTATACAAGTATGCTTAAGAAAGCTCAATTTGAAATTTGTAGATCCATGATCAACAAAAGTGTTGAAATTTGTAGAGTAAGCATTAGTTAAAACTTACAAGTAAAATTTGGTTGTATACATTACACTACACACTTAGTGCAGTATAGTTTTGAGGTTAATTCTTTAATAAAAGCTAAACTTTATTTTCAATATCTCTCCTCAACCTTTAATGCAGATAATCAAACATGACTCTTGTTATAAATAAAAATAAAATCCAAAACAACTATAAATATTAGGGTTCTTTCATATTATGATTATCCAGCCGCTTAAATGTGACCTCACAAAAGTAATATTTAACTCTTTGTATTTAACTTTCTCTTTAAACTTTTATTCACCTTCTCTTTGGTTTAATTAAATCACAGATTAAAGAAATTTGGCCCATAATTCATTCACATGTTCACCTCAGAGACCTATTTCAAGACCGGTGTTATTCTAATTCCGAATTTGACCTAAAATTCATTCACATGTTCACCACCTATGTACTCAAACATCACTATTGCTGAATTCAATTAGCATACAAATTAAGTATAAGCTAATATCCTTTGTAGGTTGGCTACAGTTATTGCGCAAATTCTTTCATATAGTCACCGGATTCTGCACTCTACAATTTCGTTAGTGCCAAGCAGTCCACCAGCTTCAGTACACATACACTCATTAACCTCATTCAACGAGTCGCCTAATCACTAAAAAATATAAACTTTTAACATGCTCATTTTAATCATCAATTTAAGAGACAAAATTGAAACACGATGTCTGTTTAGTGTCTTCTGAACCAAAAGATACAAAATAATAAAACCCAAAATATAGAACCTATCATTTTTTGAAAAGTTACCATCAAGAATCACCATAGAACTGCCTAACATTTAATAAAACCCAGGTGCTATCTTAGATAATGCCGATCTTGTTTGCCACATCCAATGCATCGTAATCAGGGGTCAACCTGACATAAGCCTTCTTGGTACCATCAGGCCTGCAACAGAATTGAAATTCAGAAATTGCAGCAGAAATACCTTATATATTGAACTAAAGCTAAACACATTTACACAAGTTCACTTAAAACGGGCATCTCAAATGCATTCCAAATAATACACAATCCTACATTCTCATATGGAAACAAAGAATTCCTTATTAACTAGCAATACAAATTGAAAAAGTATATTCATGCCCAAGAATTATTTCCACATCCCACAAATGAAATTATTAATCCTATAATCAGTTCTCCACATTATTAACTCATTAATATTAACACTGCACCAAATCGGTAGCAATGCTCACAACTGTAATTAAAGACATAAAAGAAGCCTACAAACAGGACTGGAAATTATACTAGGCATAATGTATGAACATAAAAGAGTTTTCAACAGGGTAGTACACCAACCCAGCATGCTATGCCACTAAATTAATAGGAAATTCACTACACTACCAAATCCATTACCAATAGCAAGTTATCAAACTATTACTATCAAAACCAATTAATCATTGCATAAATGCTTACCTGATCAAGGTGTTAACTTTCTTGGCCTGGATGTCATACATTTTCTTTACTGCATCCTTGATCTTCTTCTTGTCTGCACGAAGGTCAACAATGAAAACCAAAGTGTTGTTGTCCTCAATCTTCTTCATAGCAGACTCAGTGGTAAGAGGGAACTTCAGGATCTGATAATGGTCAAGCTTGTTCCTTGGTGGTGCACTAATGCGAGGGTACTTAGGACTCCTGTCCTTCTTCAATGTCTTCGGCCTGTGGAAAGTCACAGAATTTCGGGTCTTCTTCCCCTTCTTCTTAAAGGTAGGACCAGACTTAACTGCCTTAGCAGTTTTCAAGGCCTGTGCCTTTGGATCACCCTTCTTAGAACTATCAGCTATACATAAACACACACAAAGAAAACCATTAAAATCACAAACAACAAAAGCAAAACCAACTTAAATTTCGTTCCCCTAATCGTTGAAATGAAAATTGAAAAAAGCGGAGTGAGGAACACGAACATACCTTTAGGAGCCATTGAAGAAACTCTACCTGTCAAATATTCCTAATTCCTGAAATTCAAAAACCAGAAATCGTAAACAGCATGAAATTAAGCAAATTAGCAAAGAGTAACGATGCACAGACACAAACCTGCGCAGAGGAAGAAACCGGCTCTAGGGTTTACGTCTTGGTTTATGGAGTTTATATACGAAATGTAACGAAATGACCAAAATATCCTTATCCATGTGTGAAAATGGACCATGTTTGGACAGGCCCATTTTTAGCGTTATTGGGCCTAGTTTTTAAAATCCGTTAGGAGTGTTGACTGGCCCATTTTCAGTCAAGAGTGAAAATGCGAGTGCAGTTGCTGTCTTCCGAGAATGGTGAACGCTGACGTGGCGGACCAATTCCTTTTTCTCGCATGAAACAACAGAAGAGAAGAGTGCGGCAGAGCAAACCGAGCTCTGAGTCAGAGGCGAGCTAACTCGAATCCGACGTCGTTTTTGGTCGTGTTCTATGTCAGTGCGGTGCTTGTGTTTCGGACATGGCGGAAATAACCTCTGCTTCTGTTTCTTCTTCCGCGGGTGATTCGAATTGGAGAGAGAACAAGTTGGTGAAAGTCACATTTGCGGTCTCCGGAATCATGGTCACCCTCGTTACCTATGGCGTTTTGCAGGTCTATAACTCAAACTTTTCGTCTCTGTTGATTTTGGTAGAACCCCAGGATCTTCTTCTCTTGCTTAAAACTAATTCCAATTACATATTTGTGGGTTTTGTAATTGTTTCCCTATTGAGTTTGTAATCATTCCTTGTTCTTGATTTCTTAATCTTAAATATCACTTCTTGCTTATTTATCAATTTGTGAATGGGTGTTTATGGATTAACTAAACTAGCATCTATTATAGGCATGTTGGCTAAAGCTAACGCGGACCTTCTTGTCTTGTGGAGTTGGATAATGTCAAAACCCTCTCTGATAATCCTACTATTGTCCTGTGACTGTGAGTTATATTATATATATGTGAGTGTGTTTGTTTCTTTCAGGAAAAGATCATGAGAGTTCCTTATGGGGTGAACAAGGACTTCTTCAAATATTCTCTTTTTCTTGTTTTCTGCAACCGCATCACGACGTCTGCTGTTTCGGCTGGGGCTCTACTGGTAAGTGAGTGCTTTTTATGTGGGGAAGTACTATGGTTACCGAACATTTGATGCGTGTTTGGATTAAGGCTGGCAAACTTAATTTTGGAGCGGTTTTCACTTTTCAAACTAAGTTTGCAAAAGGAACCTCGGTTTTGCTGTATGGAAACTTGGTTTCAGACAATTTATACTTATATTTTAACAGTAACCAAACAGGTTAAGAAATTTGAGTTTTATGTCCAAACTGAGTTTGGAACATGCCAAACGAGAATTTAAACATGCTTTGTGCTTGACATTGCAGCCTGCCTTTCTTGTGACTGCATTTGCTTAGCCAGAATTTTCCTTGAATTTATGGTTTTCAATCTTTCTCATAGGCAAGTAACAAAGTTTTGGATCCGGTTGCCCCCATTTATAAGTACTGCCTTGTGTCAGTGTCGAACATACTTACCACGAGTTGTCAGTATGAGGTAAGCTGTTAATGCATTGTATGTTCATTATAAGTTGTTATTACATAGTTACTGTTGGCTGTCCGTTAATGCCCTTTTTTGTATCGTGTTTCTTATTCCAGGCCCTCAAATATGTTAGTTTCCCTGTTCAGACTCTTGCAAAGTGTGCTAAAATGATACCAGTTATGGTAAGGGAAACATTAATACCGTATTCAATTATATAATTTTTTTTATATTTATGATTACTGGCTGATTGAAAGCTTCATTGATACTGTTGATGAAGAATAGTAATAATTACATTGTATAATAATGTGTTGTTCCTTAACTCTGAATCTTTCATGCACTCTTTCTTTCTCATCTGCTCACAATCACTTGTGATTGCCAGTAGCCATTTCATTTTTTAGCCTAACAAGTGCATGAAGAAGAAAATATGTAACTTAGACGTAGAATCCTGATCCTCAGTCTTAAAATTTTGTTGAACATTCTTTTCAAATTGGTCAAAGTATTAGCCTGGTTGTCTCTTTCTCTCAAGAAAAACACTAATACTTTTTCCCCTACAAATTTTATTCTACCTAGGGTAGGCACATTTCGAATTTCTTTTTTATTCTTTCAAAATGTCGAACCTTCAAATACTTGTTTTGTCTCTATAAGAGAAGGCGAGAGAAGGAAGGAAGTTTGGTACTTTTGGTAGTTGCTAACAAATTTACCATGACCAGCAAAACAGTATATCCTCTATACTTTTCTTTTTTGAAAATGATTAAGTAGGTGGTTTTAAAGTTGCTGCAGTCTATCCTCAAATGGAGTGGTGAATGTGGTGTGAAGTTATAAACATGTCATTTTTTTTATGTATGACAAGATGATTTTTAGGTAGATTTTATAATATTTTAGTTGACTATTTTGGTTAAGATGAGGCTTTTTCTCTTCTTTTTTTATATTTTGATTGAGATAGATATAAGTCATTGTGGTTAAGTAGACGAAGGCTTAATACTAAATATAGTTTTGGAAAGTTCTGAAGGATTTTCTTTATCAAGTTGATTATCATTTCTGCATGCAAAAGCGCATCCTATGTATGAAAAGAGATGCAACTTCTATTTCCATTTTAATATTATTCTAAGGACTGATTTTGTGTTCTATTAAAGTGAATGTACATTTTATACTTGTTGGGTTGTAGGTAGTCTAATATATTGTCCTACCCTGCTAGCCATTATTTTTATTTTCTTCCCTCATGCATGTGTTCTAGACTCAACCAAACCAATCGTGTTCATTTTTTCGATGACAAATCTTATGTACAATCTCTATGCCTATGGTTTATTCATTCCATGTTATGAAACTTGATTTTTTTCCTATGTGTATTATTTAGGTCTGGGGCACGGTCATAATGCAGAAGAAATATCGAGGAACTGACTATTTGCTGGCCTTCATAGTAACCCTTGGCTGCTCAGTGTTCATCCTATATCCTGTAATCATCTTTTGAGCCTAGTTTTTTGTGTCTTTTTCATCATTCTCTTTGTATGCTAGTCTTTACTATTTAGAACCAACAATGAATATTCATACATTTAATCTTGCTTTTTTAAGATGGCTACATGCAATACTTTGTTCCGAAGTTCAGGAAGATCTAACTAACCCTGAATTTTTTTTCATATTCTTCTACATTTAACATACTAAAGCAAAATAAAGCATGGACAGACTTGCTGAGTCCCATATGACAATTGCAAATCCGCATATTCCTATGATGCATAGATACCTAACTTGGGATCCAAAATTCCACACACACAACAGATACACATTTAAATAGGCGAGTAGTTAACTGCAGTCTTGCTATTGTCATTTTGACTTGCAATTCTGACCTGTATATATTCTTGTGTGAGTTATATCAACTGATTGGATAATTTCTGTATCAAATGTTGTATTTATCTTCCATTGAATAAGCATTGTCACTGATATTGCTTTCCTACTCTGGATTCATCATGCTGCTGAAGATACAAAATAAACATTCTTGATAATCTGGAACCATTCTGTGATGAGCTGATGTAATTCTTTTGTGTTGTTATTGTAGGCAGGGACCGACATAAGTCCATACGGTAGAGGAAGGGAAAATACTGTCTGGGGAGTTTTGCTAATGATTGGTTATCTTGGGTATCACTGCAAAACTTAATCCCACTTTCAGATTATTCTCATGTTAGGGATAAATCAACTTGCCTATATGTTTTAAGTGTTTAATTTGTCATACAAATTAACTCATGTGCTAGTCTTCCTTCAATTCACATGCTCTCTTTTTTTTGTCTGGTCTAATAGGTGTGATGGTTTTACAAGCACCTTCCAAGATAAGATGTTTAAAGGCTATAACATGGAGATACATAATCAGATATTCTATACCACTTTGTGTTCTTGTGTTCTTAGCCTGACAGGTGGGTCACAGACGATGAAATTTCATTCTGAACTTTTTATTTTTCTGCAATCAGAATTTTCTTGGACTATATGTCTCCATTTTTATTCTCTCAGATTTTGTTTCTTTTTCAGCTTCATAGTTGGATTTGACATCTGATATTTTTGTTTAGGCCTTATCATACAAGGACAATTATTACCAGCAATAGAGTTTGTGTATCTTCATAAGGATTGTTTCCTTGACATTGCATTGCTTTCAACAGTAAGAAAACTTTGCCTTCTGTTTTAAATTTTACAATACACTGTTGGTAATTTGCTCTCCTTTCTGACTTGTGAAATCTTTTGTGCTTTTACCCCGTTCCATACAAGAAATATAAAAATCCTCCTTCTCCATCTCCCATTTCACTAAAGAAGCTTGTTATAATATCAACTTCCACAGGTTGCAACAGCTAGTCAATTTTTTATTTCCTACACAATTCGCACATTTGGTGCCCTAACATTTGCTATTATAATGACAACTAGACAGGTAACTATTGCCAAGAAAAGTCAAATTTTACTTTATCCTTTCCATTATTTATTTTCTCAGTGTTTGTCATACTTTATTCTAATTGTTGCAGTTGGTAAGCATCATGCTATCATGTGTGTGGTTTTCCCATCCTCTTAGCTGGGAACAATGGATTGGAGCTGTAAGACTTACTTTTTTTTGTGCCACACTCTTTCTTTTTCAACCATTACGTACATTACAACTGGTCCCCACTTACACTTATTTCGGACCACCATGATATAGGTCGCACACTAAATGTATTTGCTTGGTGAATTTATGAGAAACCCATTAACACCAGTAAATTTGTCAGGTAATTGTCTTTGGTGCAATTTATTCAAAAAGCTTCTTTAGGAAAGCACCGGAAAAGACAACAACCACTTCTGTAGAAAATGTACAAAATGGAAATTCAAATAATTTGAAGGAGAACCCATGATAGAGGCTGAATCCTTTGCTTACATGGCGTGGTACTACCTGTACTAGTGTGAGGGCAGCTTCAGTTTTGAATTCAGGCTGCGCATTCAATATTTCAAGTCGTGGCTAATGCATTATACGATGGTGGTTTGATATGCAGACAACACATAATTTGGTGTCCCAATCATAACAATGGAGAAGTTGATAGGAGCTTAGCCCCTCATTTTTTGACAGGGGAGATCAATAATTCTGATCAAAGCCAAAAGAATGTTTATAAATTGAAACATTTTCAATGTGTTTGCTTAAGCAAGTTTGTTTATTGGTTAGTTTTGGGGTGTATGTGTTGTTAAGACAGAAGATTTGTGCTAATTTATTGCCAGGACTATATCCATATGTAAGGAGATTTGTCCTTTTGACTTGACTTTAACCAGGTAGGGACGATTTTGGTTGACACAAATAGCTAATTCAGATATATTTTTATTATGAGCATTATCATAATTGACACATTATTGCCAATGTAACCCTAAGCACATTTGCAAGTCTTACAAAATTCTAATAAAGAACACTTGTAACAAAATGTGATTAATATAACTAAATGATATTACTCTAGTGCTTATTGAGTAAAGTTTTTGAAGCAATTTGTTAGGTTTTTGCTACAGCTACTCAAGTGTTGATTGAATCAAGTTTCTGAAACAATTTGTTAGGTTTTTGCTATAGCTACACAAAAGAGTTCTTCAACAGCGAGAGAATAAGCTACAGCCAAAAGTGGGTCTTACAAACAAACGTAAATAACATAAATCTGTCTCCCATCTACATTGTAAAGTCTCCCATCCATTTGGGTTGATTAATCTGTCATTTTGGTCTATTTGGTTTGTTGGGTTGTGGTGTAACATTACTCTCCACTGCGTCTAGCACTTTGTCTTCAAAGTGAATTGATTGTGCGTTTTAGGTCGCTGGTGTGAGCTTTGGCTGAAGGGTTATTGGGTTATGTTGGGTGGTATTGGGTTATAGGGGGTTTTGAAGAGTAGGTGCAGTGAGGGGCTCGAGGTCTTGAGTTAGTGGAACAACTGGAGGTGGATGTTGTGGTGTGTTTTGTGTGGCTAGGTTGGGCGGTGTGTTTAAAATGTTAGGTGAGGGAGTTAAGTGAGGTTTTGAGGGTTATAGTAAGTTAGATTTCGTAGTGAGGTTGGGTTTTGGTGACTCTTGCAACTTTTGCTGACGAAAATTGTTAGAAGAGGGAAGAAATAAATGATGGCGAACGAAGAGGAGGGCTTGGCGGAAGGAGAAAAGGGTTGGTTGTTGTTGATCATGAGTGCAAGATTTGATCAACTAAACACCTTCTTCAGTTGTGAAAAATTACTGCTGTTCTTGAAACAATAGAGGAATCAGAGCACTAATGCTAAGCTTTTGCTACAACTCCACTAAGAGTTCTTCAACAAGAGAATAAGCTACGCTAAACTAGGGTAACATGTTCTCATGCCATTCATGCTGTAGACAAACCTAAAATAGGAGTTGTATAGGCCAAAAGTGGGCCTTACAAATAAACTAAAAAACATAAAGGCAGTTTCTTCCTGCACCCCAACATTTTTCTTCCTTCACCCCGACAATTTTGTAAATTCCGAAACTGACCCCCACAATTTCGGGATCTGGGAGTGTGCTACGGATTCATCAATCCGGAAGTGAATCATGTTGCATTCCGGATGAGGGGTGTTCTGGAAACAAAGTTGGCATAAATTATTGATTTTCAGATTGCTGAATTTGGAATCTTAATTTATATTACGGATTAGTGAATATGGAATGATTTTTTTTAATTATGGATTTTTGAATCTGGAATGCATATTTTGAATTATGGATTGGCGGATCCATAATGGTTTTTTCAATTATGGATGTTTTGCATTATTTTTATTTTGGATTAACACTATCATTTATGTACTATCGGAAACATCAATCCGGGAGATTACCGGATGCGCCAATCTGAAAATTAATCGGAAGCGTCAATCCGAAAATTTACCGGATTTCATAATCCGGAATACAAAAAAAAATGTATTGTTTATATGAGGACAGTTTTGTCTTTGCGCAACCTTGTGGGAGTGCAGGAATAAAAATGTAGGGGTGCAGGAAGAAACTGCCAAACATAAAACCGGCAAAACAATAGGAGTTTTTTCTTGCACCCTTACGTTTTTCTTCTTGCACCCTCACAATTTTTAAAATTCCAAAACTGTCATTGACCTTTTATTTGAAAAAGGGCATAGTAGATGGGTTGGTTTGACATTGTTCTTTTTCTTCATTCATCTGAGGCGTTGTGGATGGTCATTTTAGCTGTGCGGAGCAAGGTAGAGGAGTAGGTTGTATTGTCAAACGATTGCTTGGCTTTTAGAGGTAATAATTAAGTTTTTTTATAAGAGCATGAGTGGTTATGGAGTTTTTGTGACATACCCAGCTAACTGTCTAGTATTCACATAGCTACCATCTCCCAACTGCTCATACATGTGGGTCAAAGCAGCTTTTGCCCACGAGTATCCCCCATTGTGCCTCAAATCTACAAATAATCCCAAGTATGATACATTAATCGACGTAACACTCTTATTTGCAAAGATGGTGCAACCTACTAGGTGTAGCAAATATGTCCCTACAACCACGGTCCATTGTCTCTTGGTACATGCTCCTCATACACTTCCCTCGACCAGCTTAGACACACATGTCCATCCCATGATGAGTCTCAGTAGTTGTTAGTCCCCGATCTACGCGAAGTGAATCAACAAGCAAATCAGTCGTCGCAATTGCATCTAAGCTCGAGTATGTGTATAATTGTTCGATAAGGAAGGTGCAACAAATTCGACACATCATCCAATGTTATGGTCAACTCACCTACAAACAGATGAAAATAATTTGTTTTTACGTGCCACCTCTCTACAAAGGTACACAAAAATCATTTTTCTACCGTGTCATAATTTGCCACAACAAATTCAACTAAACTTGACAACTCCACTACCGTTAGTATCCCAAGACGAGGAACACCATCTTAAAATAGTTTTATAGTCTCTCTTCCACTCTTCTTACTATTGCTTTTCAAACAATAATATTGGAGAAAAAAAATTAACTCATCTTTATAAATTTTAGATTACATTACTCAAATAATCAGAATACTATAAACAAACTATAATACGATAAGATTCTTAGCTGATTAAATAATTGAACACTAAAAACTACTTTTTAAACAAAGAAAAGTTTATTAAAAATAACTTTAAAAAACTAAAAAAGAATGAAATTTTTAAAAAATAATAAATTTATATAAATAAATAACTAAATAATAATGATTTGAATTTTTATTCTTAATAGTAACAGAAACACACGCAATTCTATACACATTTTTATTACATTAAAATATATACAACTTTATAATTTTTATAAATAACTAATTAAAAATAATAATATAATTCAATTCATACATATATATATAATTTTGTAAACATAATATTAAAAAATAAATTTAGTCTTTATATTTTTAAAAAATATTTAATTATTTTAAATAAAAAAATTGTTTAATTATTAATTTTATTAAATAAATAAATAAACATTTTTAAATAAAATTGTCTAATGAGATTAAAGAAAGATATCAAATAGAGTAAAGATTACTTAAAATTTACATTTTATTTTTAACACAATCTTTTGTAAATCAATAAAAATGAAAAATGGATTCTTATGAAAAGGAAACCTGCAATTATTTTTCCAGCTGGAGAGGATCGTGGAACAACACAACAACACAGTAAAGTTGGTTCAATCATAACAATGATTTGTGGAAGTATAATTACTTACTTGATATATTTAATTTCTCTAGAAGAAACATAAAGCTAAAACCATTTTCCACCAACACTTTCAAGTGGGTTGCCATGTGTAGCATTTTTAGCTGCTGTAATCTTGCATTCTTCCCCGTAATAATCATATATGAGATTTTAAAAAAAAAATGCATTTTGTACTTTTTTTTCAATTCGCAATAATTGACAGAAATGTTAATGATTAAAGAAGAAAAACAATTGATCCTTTTAATAGTTATTAGGAAGGATTTAAGTTCAACTCGATTTTATAGTTTACATCTATTTTATATTTTATATTGTATAAAATGTTATTTATCCGACTTTAAATTCGAAAAATAATATTATTAGAGCAATTATCCTAATTGAAGTGTTGTTTGTTTAAAAATTTTATGTTTTATCATGATTTTATTTTTAAAAGATGTTTTGGTGAATTAAAATATATATATATATATATATATAAATTTTCATTGTAAGATTATATTAGTAGAGGAAGAATCTTCAATACTAAAATTGTTAAATTTAATTTTATAAGTTTTAAAGATGGGTAATATATTAATTAATATTCACAATATTTTTTTCCCTTAGTATTATTTTCAAAATAATGTGGGTTCATATGTTCTAAGGGTAGATATTTCTAAGCAATATTATTTATTATTAATCAACCTTTATAATTACTTTAATTCAAGATGATTTTGTTATTCTAATTTATTCTTATCTTAAAAAAAATATAAAAAAAATAATAATAATAGAAGTCAACCTTTACGATAGTATAAATTTAGTTATTATAACTGATAGTCTTATCTTAAACTAAAAAAAATTAATAATATATTATTTTTTGTTTGAATAAAATTTGCGGATTAAAACAGTAGGTATGAAAATGTTTTACTCCTTGAATAAATTAATGTGACTAAAATCAAATTGGTAGAGGTTTAATTAGTCTTTAAAAACGGAAGGTCTCAGAAGAATTAAAATATATAATTACACATTTTTAATATAAGTGGTAATGTTATCAAGAAATATTTTTTTATTTATATTAAATTGTATTAAAACACTTGCCAACCCATTAAGTAACAGCAAAAAGAAATAGTAATATTTAGTGGATAAAGTTTAGGAGAAACTTTACTTTTAATTTAAGTTTAAATTTATTATTTATTTTGTTTTGTATTAAAAAGTTTCTATCAATAATTTTTCTCGAACTTTATTATTGTTTAACTGGTTTTATTTAAAGACAATGATATATTGAGAATTCATATTTTTAATATAACCATTCCAACTCTCAATATTATTATTTTAATATTTTTTTATATTATTTAATTTTAAACTTATCTTTATATATATATATATATATTTATTTTTTTTATTTTTTTTTAAATTCATTACATAAAAATTATATATAATTCTAAGGATTATTAAAGTATGATTTTTCTTATTTAAATGTTTTCCCAACAAATTTCTGTACCTCTGAACTCTCAACATAATAAATGTTTCTTAAATGATCACATTTTAAAATAAAGATATATTTTTTTTCCATTTTTTGCTACACTATAAATAAAAAATATCATTTAATTTATGTAAGTATGTTAAAAACATGTTATTTATATTCTTTTAATGAGATAGTTATAGCTAAAATTAGGTATTATATTTTATTAACGAACTAATATTTGCACATTTTATATTGCACGAGATCCATTAAATTTGAATATAATTGGAATAATTTTTTTCTCAATCAAATCAATTTAGTTTTAACCGGACATAAGTATTTAAAAAATCTAAACAAAATTCCTGTTTTAAGTTTTCTTTAGTTATTATGTTAATCCAATTTTATCAAATGGTTTTTTCAATGTGAGAGAGCAGTTAAAATTAAATTTTAACAAATAGTTATTATATAATATTAATCATCCAGAAAAGATATGCATTTTCTATGGGTCTAATCTGTATTTTATCCAATTGTATTATTTTTTAAAATTTTTAATATTTATATCTTATGACTTTTTTATTTAAAACTAATTCAAATATATTTTTATCACAACTTTACCGTATACCTACCAATATATATATATTTTTTTTTGGGTGTGTACCACTCAATTAAAATCCAAAGATAAATATTTTGAAGTTTTGTGATCCATTTAATAATCTTTCACAACAAATATTTTTCCATTCATATATATCTGATATCAAATCTTTAACTATATATTTAAAAAAATTCTGTTAATTATATGACACAATCTTAGTGAATCAATATTAATGTCAAACATTAAAAAACATCCGAATTAATAAAAGCTGGAAGATAAAGTTAGTTACAGTTGATGAATATTAGGAATATGTTAGTTTTCAAAATTGATGATTGATAAAAGATAACAAGAACAAACACGATGTTTAGATTGCTATAAATACACATGATGTGGGACTCAAAAACTGTGTGACCATTGCTCAATTTACTCTTGTTCCTTTTGTGCCAAATCTTTGTTTTTTCTCTTCCTTTCTCTGAAGTGTTGCGATGGAGATTGATCTTTCTCCTCAATTAGCCAAGAAGGTGTACGAGGGCAATGGTGGGTCTTACTATGCATGGTCCCCTTCTGAGCTTCCCATGTTGCGTGAAGGAAACATCGCTGCTGCCAAACTAGCTCTTCAGAAGAATGGTTTTGCCCTTCCTCGTTACTCTGATTCGTCCAAGGTTGCATACGTTCTACAAGGTCAGTTTCCATTACCTTCTCTTTTTTTCATATCTGTTTTCATTCCTTCACTTCCCTTATTGTGATGTGCTTAATTCACCCAATGATCTTTTGAAATCACAAAAAGGTCTTTTTAAAGATCCTTTCTTTTTCAATGATGATATCTGACCATTTTTTTCTGCTTATACCCCCTTGTTAATATTCATTATGTTTTGTTGGATGATCCATCAATCATTACGTTTTTAAAGAATATTTTAGTTTTAAATTTGATTTTCATTTTGAGGGTCATGTGAATCGAATTTCCTCAGACACTGATTAAGAATCAACTAGATCGGTTTTGATCGCAGTGTTGTCTCTGCTACACCGTATTAACAATGTTGTAACACAGTAATTATTGAGATTCTTAAGAGCATGTTTGGTAACCCGTTTGAAATGCTGCAAAAACGGACCTTCACACTTTTGGAGAAGACTAGATTTATGACATTTAAGAGAAAGTTCTGAAATTGTTGCTATTTTGTTTTTGTTTCATGCTGCAGTTAAAGAACATTATTTTATAGACGCCTTTTCTCTTAAACAGAGATGCAGTTTTTTCAGAATTTTTTACATGGTTACAAAAATGACTAATATATAATACTATTATACAGTTATAATTTAGTTGGAGGATGCTGGGCCTGCTATGATTTATGATATCTATAATATTCGTATGTTTTTTTTGCCATGTTAAATATGTTAATTTATTATGTTTTAAAAAGTTATTGATAATTTTTTAAAATCTTGGACAATTGTCTAATTTTATATTTCCTACAACAAATAATGTACTACTTGTCAACGATAGATAGGTGAGTGAGATGATACTCTGAAGATAAAATTTTATGATTAGCTTTTAATCAAGTAGGGTGTTCTTAAGATTAGTAAAAAATGATTGAGTGAAAGGCTCCAATTTGTATCTGATTCAGTATTCTGATTATTGGTTGATTTTTAAATGTGAACTACAGGAAGTGGTGTTGCTGGAGTTGTGCTCCCTGAAGCAGAAGAGAAGGTTGTTGCAATTAAGAAGGGTGATGCTTTGGCACTCCCTTTTGGTGTGGTGACATGGTGGTATAACAAGGAGGATACTGAGTTGGTAGTTCTGTTCCTGGGTGAAACTTCAAAAGCCCACAAGACTGGTGAATTCACTGATTTTTTTCTGACTGGTGCAAATGGAATCTTCACTGGATTTTCAACTGAGTTTGTGGGCAGGGCTTGGGACTTGGAAGAAAAGGATGTGAAAACCCTTATTGGGAATCAATCGGGTAAGGGTATTGTGAAGCTTGAAGGAAATATCAACCTTCCTGAGCCTAAAGAGGAACATAGGAAGGGCATGGCATTGAACTGTGAAGAGGCTCCATTGGATGTTGACATCAAGAATGGAGGAAGGGTTGTGGTGTTGAACACCAAGAACCTTCCCTTGGTAGGTGAGGTTGGTCTAGGAGCAGACCTTGTGAGGTTGGATGGAAATGCAATGTGTTCTCCAGGATTCTCTTGTGATTCTGCTTATCAGGTTACATACATTGTGAGGGGAAGTGGTCGTGCTCAGGTTGTTGGTGTGGATGGTCGTAGGGTTCTGGAGACAACTGTGAAAGCTGGAAATTTGTTCATTGTGCCAAGGTTTTTTGTTGTGTCCAAGATTGCTGACCCTGATGGCCTGGAGTGGTTCTCCATCATCACTACCCCCAAGTGAGTTTTCTTTTCTATTCATTGTTGTTTGTCATCAACATCTGATAAAAAAACACTAATATTCTGTCCACTGCAGAAATAGGTTTTAAATATTTTTGTCCACACCAGTCACCACTTTTTGAGTCAATATGCCACTCTTGACTTGGGAACCTTCCTCTATCTTATTCTGAACTGTTGTTGAGCAGGATTAACAATTAATTACCATTGACATTGTTGATTCTCTTCTAGAGAAAAAAAAAAAATCCTTCCTCTCATGTTTTTGGTATTGTTTTTTCAGCCAAAATTGGATGTCCATTTTGGTTACATAAGCTGATCCTTAATGCAACCTTGCCTGAATTACTAAATTAAAACTCTATTTTCAAATGGAAAACAACACTAACACAGTTGAGCACAATAGTCCAAGTTCTGTGTCCATTTTTTTGTAGATGTAGCTGGTGGTATCTGGGTAGTTAGCTAATTGCAGTGAACTAGTGATCATCATGCTTAACTTGACAATCATGAGTCCTAATAAACTCATGCTTTTAAGTAAAAGTTGTGTCTAAAAAAGTTACTTATTTGTTCATATCTCTTTGCTTGTGGCTAGTTTTGAAGCTATAGTGCATATTAACTCAAAAAATGGCTATGATTGTTGTTTTGACAGTCCTGTATTTACTCACCTGGCTGGAAGCATTGGGGCATGGAAGGCTCTTTCACCAACGGTTCTGCAGGCTTCTTTCAATGTAGATGCAAAACTTGAGCAACTCTTTCGTTCAAAGAGGAATGCAGATGCCATTTTCTTCCCTCCTCCAAATTGAAGTAGCACAAAACCAGCTTTATATTATACTTACATGGTTGAAACTGTTTGAATTATTTTGAGCTTTTTAATGGACTACTTTATTTAGTATATATATCTTATTGTTTTAAGATACATGTGTGATATATATTTATAAGGGCCTTTACATATTATTACTCTTTAGAAAAGAGAAAAATATCTCAGTATTTGAATGTCATTAGAGTTTAAAAATATTTTTTTTGTTTAGACTAAAAATACATTTTTAAATAAGAGTATTTAATTAATTTCAAATGTTTTGTAAAAGAAGTTTGGCCTACACAGCAAAATAATTAAAATAACAATATAGCATTAAAAATGACAATGAATATTTTTTTAATAAAATATTAGGGATAAATTAAAAACTAACATCATTTTAATAACTTAAAGAAAATATTACACTTATCTTCTCCCATATTATTTTAAATGACATTATTTACATTTTTTAGTTTTAAAATAGATATTTATTATTGTTATGTTTATAATAAAATAATATTTTCTTTCTTTAAAATTCTTAAGTGCACATTAATTATGTTAGTAATTTTTATATTTTAAAACTTTAATTTCAATTTTCATAATATTTTATTTAAGTTTTAATTAATACAGTATTTTAAATGAATTAATATAATGAAGTATTATTTTATTAAAAGTATTAGAAAAATTAATATTATTTATAATTTTTTTGAATATATATTGTAAAACTAGATAATATGTTAAGTTGATAAACTTATTTAAATGAGTCTATAAAATAGCAAAATAAGAAATAACTTGTAATTACTAAAATAATTACCAAAAACATTGATAATGATATTTTTATTTTTTTCTAATATTTTAGCTGAATAAGAAAAACTCTAAATATTTATAATATATTAATCAGGACATTGACATTAAAACTATTTACATAAATGAAAATAATATTTTTTAATATCTTGCTCGTCATAAGTATTATCAATAATAAATATTTTGTTTTTATACACAGTAATATAGATGAAGTAAATAACTAAATCATATTACTTATAGTTTACTTCCTTTTTAAGAAAAAAACCAATAGAACATATATCTCTCATCATTTTCGCTGAGTTATATTTTTATTTTTGTCTACATATGTAGAATTTGAATATTTTTCTAAAATGAATTACCAATACAAAAAAACTTATATAACAATTTAAATAATTATTATAAATCTAAAATAAAATTAAGTATTAAAAAATATTTACATATAACGATTTTTATTTATATTATGAACTTTTGTCACATTTCACACGAGACTTTGGCTTATAGAAGATAATAGAAACATGGTTTAGAGAAAATGGCACCCTTGAAATCGCTGGAGAAAGAGTATCCTCTCATTGACTCCATTTTTCAAAGCTTCTGTGCTTCACACGCCATTTTCTCTGGTTCTCTTCTCTTCCCCTATTTCTTTTCTTTCCAATTTCATTCTTCACTTTTTTCAGAACTTGCTTACGAAATTCCACTATCTTTCTCAGTTGAAGATTTCCTTCTGCACGATATTGATGCGTTAATTGCCTTGGCGGATAATCACTGTGCTTCACAAACACTTAAGCAGGTAAGGGTTACCTAATTTTTGTTTTTTTTAAAATTATTTTATTTTTATACTCTGTTAATTCTGTTATTAGGTTAATCAATAATAATTTTGAGTATGCATTATTCAGGGAATCGACCAGCTTCTCTCAATAATAGATGCTCGTCATCCATCGTTGCTAAATGGTTTGCAGCTCTTGGAAGACGCTCAGCAGAATAAACATGTTCTGTCCACTGGCTGTGAACGGTACTTTCAGCCTAACGTGTAGTGTTGATGTTATGTTAGCATTTTGCATTGTTAATTTAATAACCGTGTTTGCACGCCATTTTCATGCTCACGTTTTTTCTTTGGGGTTGAAAACTTTTGTGGATTATAACGTTGAATTCTAATAGATGTTAGATTTGTTTTAGTAAGGCGTGACTGTCTATTAAAAGTAGCACTACTTATTACTTAGTGCTTGAGTCCATGTAACTCAGGATTGATGCATTGCTTGGAGGTGGATTACGTGAAGGACAATTAACTGAACTTGTTGGGTCATCCTCATCTGGAAAGACACAGGTAATAACCCACTCCATAAAAAATCATAGCTTGAGTAGGAGTGTTAACAGGGTGGGGCAGGGATGGACACTATTCCCCTGCGCATCTCTGATGGGAATTCCCATTTCTAATCTCCATCGTGAGATGTTTACCCATGGGTTTTTACTGGTATTTAAGAACTTAAAACGATTTTTAAGAAGTCACAAAAGAATATAAACGCCTAAAATTTTTCTGTCACAATGTGGCCTTATATTAAAATTTCAAAGAGTATCACAAATGGCAGGCTTAGTTCAATTTTGCCCTGTAATAATTAATGCGCACAAACAATTTGAAGGGAATAATTTCTTTTGATATCTATTATCATTGTAAATTCATTTGTTGGAAAAGTCACTATAAAAGATAAAAAATATTACATTCTTTTCTCATCTAAGAAAAGAGAAAAAAATATAATATAAAAATGTTAAATACAAAATATATTTTGTTGAGTTCTCTGCTGTTAACTATTTTGATCTCTACTACTTCTCTGTTTATCAAACGGGGGTACCTGTCATCCCCATTGCAGGAAATCCCTATGGAGTTTGTAGAAATGGAGATTTCATCCATGGTTTATCCTGGGTGTATTAAGAATAAAATTATAGAAGTAAAATGGTTTACTTTGGTCCCGTAGGTGATCTTTCTGCTGCCCCAGGTTATCAGCTACACAGCACACACATATATCCTTCTGAATATTGACATGTACATGATGCAATTGCTAATGTGTCATCTCTTATTTGGTTGATATTATAAATTTTTATCTCCTGTTCTTTTGTTTATTATGTTCAATTAAAATATAACTTACCTTTTTCTTTTATTCATTTATTTTAGGCATGCCTATTGACTGCTTCAACTGTTGCAAAACATAAGAGTTCAGTTATATACTTAGATACAGGCAACTCATTTTCACCTCACCGTATTGCACGTTTTGTTGGCCAGTCTTCTGGTTATGGTTCTGACAATCAGGTTATTTTGACTTGAGACTTTTGACCCATTCATTAATTTAATGATCTTAAAACTGTTTTTAAATTATTTGTCTTTTAGGTTGCCCATAAGCTCAAAGAAGTATTGGACAGGATAATTTGCTACTCAGTGTTTGACATCTATCAGATGTTTGATGTGCTGCATCAACTGAAGACTAACTTAAGATCTGAGGTTCTCATTGACTGGAATATTTGTAGCTGATGCAACTTACTCGATTTTGTATTTCTTTATAAAAAAATAAACAACTACTTTATACTGGCCCAGATTGTGAAATCAAATCAGCATGTTCGATTGCTTATTGTTGATTCAATCTCTTCACTGGTTACCCCGATCCTTGGGGGCAGTGGTCCTCAGGGTATGGTATACTTTTTCACACAAAATTCTTGGCTATGTTTACCTTAGATGATGACACTGCTTACCATTTTAGTTTAATGAGTTGTGCAAGTTGCTGCCTGATTCTATCCCTTTTATCCAATTTACCTGCTTTATGTATACTTTCTTAGCAACATGAGCTTTTTAACTACCCCGAGTTAAGAGAATAAGAGTGTTTGCTACTCTACATTTAAAGAAGGATGTAGAGGAGTATGGCGTGCATCTTATGTAATTTTGAACAATTAATTTTAAAGAGCTGGCTTCTTGTTTTATTAATACTTTTTCAACCATACTTCTCGAATTATCTAAGAACTATGTACCAAGTCAAGTACTTCATTCTGATTTCAAAGTTTAACCACTAAGTCACTATTTTGTTCTTCTCAGAAACACCAAAAAGCAAAAGATTAGATATCTCCTAGGAAAGTGTATATATTTTTCATAGAGGTATATAAACTTGACTGGACTCTTGAAATGAAGAGTCGGTTATATGGATCATAAGCCATTCTGCAAATTGATTAGAGGTCAAGTTATTTTTCATGTCTTTCTACAATTTAGTTTTTTTCTTATCTTCTTTTATGTTGTTGTCTTGCTTTCACAACATGATTAAATATTAATCAAGCTTTTCAATTCCTTTCCCTTCCTAGGTTATGAGAGTCTTAATTTCCATTATAAGAGGTTGGACAGAACAGAACACAGATACTGGCTGGTGCATAAACTAACTGTTACATGCAATGGGTGATTTCAGGACATGCTTTAATGATATCTGCTGGGTTTTTACTGAAGAAGTTAGGTCATGAGCATAATATTGCTGTATTGGTAAGTTTTGGTTTCCTTTTTCTTATAATTGTAAGTAAAGCCTACTATTTAAAAGGATTATTTTGGGGTGATCTATATGATATATACAACCAGTAATATAGTTGTCAGAATGGGCCCGCCTGGCAGTTGGACCAGTCCACCTTGACTCACTTTATAACTAGGTTGTCATGGCCTGACTTACTTAGCAATATAATCTGAAAAATATTGGCCTGGTTTTGCCCAGGTTTGGTGGATTAAACATGTCAGTCCATCTAAATTTTGACCTAGTTATTTTAAAAATAAAAAATTATATTTTTTAATTTTTTTATATATTTAAAAAAACTTAATACGTAAAAGTTAGTACTCCATAATTAAGAATTAAAGATTGCATATGATACATAATGAATAATGAATTCAAGAATTAAAAATGTCACACAAACTCATTTTTCAATCCTCGTAAACGTCATAAGTTTTCTAGATTTTAACATTACTTTTTGTCTATCAATTCCAAGTTTTCACATAATAGATAGTGAATAAAAGAATTGAATTTTTAATTTATCATTATCTTTGCAATTAGGTGATTTGTTTTTGCGAGGCTGTAAGTGGGCTTGATCCAAAAATTTTGACCCATTGTAAAATACAATTCATTTCTGGCCCACCTGAATCCATCATGGTCTGTGTTGACTTGTGGGTTTGGATCAGTTTTGACAGCTCTTGCAATCGCTAAAACTTTTCCCACTAGGTGGGATCACCAACATGGATTAAACAATGTCATACTCTGTCCTAAATCATGTTTGTAGACAAATTTTTTGCTTTTAAATTCTTGATTTGTTTCGGTTTCTTCTATAGTTTGCTTTGATCTCCCTCTGTAGGTCTAGGATATAGCTGCTGGACTATTCTCCATCTGGTCTACTCCATATTGGAACTATTATAAATTTTCTTCACACACACCTAAACCACTTAAAACGATACTTTACCATTTGTTCTAGAATAGATGCTACTCAACTTTACCCTAGTGCCCTCATTCATTCTTAATCCTATCTTACCTAGTGGAATCCTATATTGCCTAGTATGTCCACTCCTCTAATTTAAGATCTCATCTTTGCTACATTGAGTTTATTCTGCTTTTTTAAAAACAGAACAGAGCATGAAGGATGTAGAAACCAAACTTACAAGTAAAATAAAAAATATGTAGAAACATTAAATGGCAGCTGAGAAATCTCAATTGGCAACACTGCTATTAACGTTTTAGTTTTTTTTATCAGCAGCTATTGACGTTATTTAGTTTCATACAACCTCAGAGTCTCAGGTCTTGTAGATGTGAGCTAAAATTTTCCTTTAAGTTTGAGCAGTACTTTTTCCATAACAAATAAAACTTGAGACTTCTCCATTTTATCCATTTTGTTTGAATCATGTGGGTTACTTCCCTTCTATTTCTCAGTGATCCTATAGTCTATGTTCTCCAGGTTTACCTCCATGTTAAGGTTGTTACACCTCTTACTGGATTTGCATTCTATATACTGTCTTCTGTTTATGAAAAAGCCGTGCTTTTCCAAAGCTCATCTCCAACATCCCATTTATTTTTTCCAATCAAAACAATATCATCTGCAAAGAAGCGTATATTTATAAGAATGAACAAGACTACGGTAAAGAAATATGGGCTCAAAATCGACCCTTGGTGTAGTCCTGTTCTTTTTTCTCCTATTTATTTTCTTATATGTACATGTTCAGTAATTACTACCGTTATGTGTGTTAAGCAATGTAATAATGAGAAGTTTATGCAGCGAGAGACACAGAGCCTTTGAAAAGGCCAGATAACGGTTGACTCGTGACTGGGCTCATTCTATATTTAGAATATTTCAAACATAATTGCTGTGATTTTAATTAATGAGGAATGGAGCCTATATATCTTCAAATAACACTTCTAATGGAACAAATTTTGAAGGTAACGAATCATGTGGTGGGTGGGGAAGATGGTGTTTCCAAACCAGCTCTTGGAGAGAGTTGGAAGAGTGTCCCGCATGTACGGCTTTTGTTTTCCCAAGATTGTGGAAGCAATGTCTGCAATATTTCAATGCTAAAACATCCATCTATGGTATGCCATTTGATCAGAAAATGTCTTTATGGTGTCGTATGCGTTAGTTAATGTCTTGTTAATGTCCTCTGTTATTTATGGGTATGCTACTTTTCATTAATTGGGATTGCATTCTACTCTGGCACCATTTTCCCGTGGGAATTTGATTCCTCCGCATCTCTATCATTGATGGGGCAATTTGTTATTATTATTTGGGGTTGACTACTGGAAAATTAACAAGTCTGAATTTGTTGTTCTGTTTCAGGCTTCTGGTACAGCTGCAAGTTCTGCTATGTTTTTATGACTGTTATTACGGTTGATTCAAAATTAGATATGCTTCATTATAATTCTGATCCCACCGTGATATTCCAAGTTAAACTACTGCAACCATTTTGATTAAAATCAATTCTGATAAATAGAAATATATCAAACATTAAGTATGGTATTGACATTATCTTGAAGAATTGATGTCTGTAGTCCTTGAAATTTTAGTTGTCGTAGCCATTGGTTTTAACATTTAACACTGTAGTTTGTAAACATTGGTTTGAAAGCACAACATGCTCAAAAGTCAATTCATTACATGAAATTCAAGCATGTTTGCAGTGATTGTAAGTTTAAAACAAGAAATCCTGAGAGGCTGAAAGGAGGCTAATAAGCAAGATATGCAGTGAGCTGCAGCAGAGTCTCAACTCCATCAGTATTTTGTTGCTGACCGCTAACCGGAAAAGTCTTTATGATGGCATAGCCCTCTGCGTTCAGATACTTTCCGGTTCCTCCAATGATGGCAATGTGGGACTCAGAGACCTGCGTTCGATGGACACCAAAGAAGCTGAGACTGTCCACGTAACCATTCTCTTCAAACTTAGCA